>Ga0209429_10000021_pt1 | contig 113609 bp, 102 predicted proteins | sample BarGraNGADG00212_3_FD_184493 | JGI IMG/M metagenome (GOLD analysis project Ga0209429, IMG submission 184493) | Arctic peat soil microbial communities from Barrow, Alaska - Barrow Graham LP Ref core NGADG0004-212 (SPAdes) (version 2) | ecosystem: Environmental > Terrestrial > Soil > Wetlands >... | reverse complement strand
AGCAGCAAGCCGGGATCCAACCCGGGCAATACAGCATCCCTGCCACCCCTCAAGATCTGCAGGCGAACTACGTCCCAGCCGGCGCCAGTGAGCAGACGCTGACAGTCGATGCGGCCGGAGTGCCCAACCTCGCAGAGATCGTCTTTAACTACAATTATGTGGAACCTGTGACCCCGGCGCCCACAGCGGTGCCTACAGCCACGATCATCATTCGATATGTGGATGCCGCGACAGGCCTTGATGTCGCCAGTTCTCAGCAGCAAGCCGGGATCCAACCCGGGCAATACAGCATCCCTGCCACCCCTCAAGATCTGCAGGCGAACTACGTCCCAGCCGGCGCCAGTGAGCAGACGCTGACAGTCGATGCGGCCGGAGTGCCCAATCTCGCAGAGATCGTCTTTGGCTACACCTATGTAGCACCCGTAACGGAGGCGCCCGTCACTGCCACCCCCACACCCGTCTTGACCGCCGTACCGCAGTCTTATCAGGGCTATGCGCTGACGACCACCCAGGTAGCGCTGCGCACAGGCGCCAGCGCAAAGGATGAAACCATCCTGGCTACACTGCCCCAAAACACATTGGTTTACCTTTGGGGACAGACCTACGTGGAAGGCGTGACATGGGACCATGTAGATGTCCTGTCAAGCGCTCAATCCGGCTACATTATCGACAGCGCATTGCGCCGCATTGACGCAGCCGAGACCGAGTATTACCGCAGCCTGCTGCAGCCCAAGGTAAGCCCCACCCCGCAGATCACCCCATCGCCGCAGAAAGTCAGCGGCTATGCCATTACGCTTGGTGACAATGTGCCTATGCGCAGCTACTTTGACACCAACGCGCAGATTACGCGCGTGCTGCCTGTTAATACCATCGTGGCTGTTGTGGGACAGGAGTATTCAGCTGAGACTACCTGGCATGTGGTGCAGTATGCCGCGCAATACGGCTTCATCCGCGCCGACCAGCTGCGGATGCTGAGCAATCAGGAAAGCGCGGACTACCTTGAGTCACTCAAGGTGCCGCTTGTTACCCCGCAAGCCACCGCAGCCCCGCTGACGCAAAACACGCTGTCGAGCTATGGCTATGTCAACTCTGACAACGTGCGCCTGCGCAGAGCTCCCAGCATTACCTCCACAGAGATCAAGATGATGGACAAGAACGCGTTTGCCTTGGTGCTCTCTTCTTCGCAAGAGGCGGACGGCATTTGGTACCGCATCAACCAGGGCGGTATGGAAGGCTATGTCATGGGCAGGTACTTCACTGTTCTTCCCTTTGATCAGCTAACCGCTTACCTGCAAAGCCCTGCCTACCTCAACACCAATACCCTGGGCACCAGCAACAACGCGCTCACGCCACAGAACATAACCGCGGTGGAAGATTTCAACTCCGGTGTCTGGCAAAACCCGGCTCTGGCACAGGCCAGTTATGAGCCCTTCAATCCCTTGGGAACCCCCACCCCCTCTGTGGAAGCTATCATGACGCCAACTGTGGACCCCAATGCAACGTCCTCAATTTCGCCAACGCTTGACCCGCTGGCCACCTTTGAACCTATGGGCACCGAGGCGCCCACCAAGCCCAGCTCGGCTGTCCCGCTTGGCTGGCTGGCCGTTGGCATCATCGGCGTGCTGGGCGGCGGCGGCTACTACGCCTACCATATGTATCAGGAAAATCAGCGCCGCGCGGCCAGCCGCGCAGCTCAGCGCAGGCAGCAGGCACAGGCGCCTGGCCAACAGCAAGCCAGATCGCCCATTCAGTCAGCTAACCAACCGCCCTTTACCCGCCCTGCCGGTCAGCAGGGACCCGCACAGGGGGCACAGCAACCTCAGCGGCCTGTTCAGCCCGGCACTCAGATCCCACCCTACGCACCGACCGGGTCGGCTTACCCGCCCCAGGCGACTACCAGCTATCGTGCGCCGCAGTCTGGTCAGCAGCCGTCCTCCGCACCTGGCGCGCCGCAGGGCACAGCCTCCTACCGTCCCGTGCAGCCCGTGCAACAGCCCCTGCAGCAGCCAAAGACAAGCGGCGCGCAGCAAGGCGCCGTAAACTATCCGGTGCAGCCTGGTCAGCTACCACCCATCGTACCTGGCGCGCAACAGGGCACAACTGCCTACCGCCCGGCGCAGTTAACTCAACAGGCGCAGCAACCGCCAATAGCGCCACCGTCCGCTCCAACTCAGGAACCCAAGGAACTTAACAGTCAACGGCGCAAGCGCACCGACAGGTATAGCTGATCAGGGAACGTTCAACCACCATACCAATGCCCCCGCCAACGCGGGGGCATTGGACGGTTTTCGCGCATCACCAAAGCGCTTCAGCCTTATTTGACTAAGTTCCCCTGCGCCCGTATAATGTGCAGGCGGATACTGCGCCGCCGCTTGGAGGCTTCATGCAATCATATTCCGGCGAAAAGCGGAATGACACCCGGCTCTACATCGTCTTGGGAGCCATCTTCCTCCTGATCCTGCTGATACTTTACGCGGCCGGCGTCTTTGGCGGCGGGCCGCGGCGTTTTGCGGCCAGGAAGCTGCGCTGCGTGGTGTCCCAACAGATTACACCGCTGGATGACCGCGTGCTGTACTATGACGGGTCCACCCTCTTTTGCCTCAGCGCCAACGGTACGGAGATGTGGAAGTACGTGCTGGGCTCCAATGGTGGTTTCAGCGTGTCCGACCGCATCATCGTCGCCTGGACCGGCGCGCACCTGCACATCCTGGACAAGAACGGCCGCGTTACCTTCAATGATCGTTTGACGGACAATATCCAGTTCGCCAGAGCCGGCAACCAGTATGTGGCTGCTGTCATTGGCGACAGCATCAGTTCCTCCCTGGTCGTCAAGGACATCAATGGTCTGGCCGTTGACTCGGAGACTGTGGCTTACGAAGATAAGATGATACTGGACATGGGCTTCTTTGAGAACGGCGAGTACCTGTGGACGACAGCGCTGGATGTTCTGGGCGTGGCTCCCTCTACCGTGATGAACATGTACCGCGTGGGCGCGATGAATACAGGTGAAGTGGATCTGGGTGAGCAAATCACCTACGCGGTGCTGTATTCCGGTCAGAAGCTGCATGTGATCAACACCCGCGACATTACCTTGTACGACAGCCGCGGGACGCTCGATCCCTTTGCCAAGCAGCTGGTCTACGGCTGGCAGCTGATCGACAGCATCGTGGGCCCAGACGAAGCCACCATGCTCTTTGCCCCGGTGCTGGAAACCGCCGATGAACAGCAGATCACTGAGCTGCGCGTGCTCAGCGGAGCCAAGAAGGACAGCCGTTACACCCTGCCTGATACTTGTGTGGGCGCAGGGTTGCGGGGCAATATCCTGTTCGCCTTCTCCGCGGACAACCTCTACCGCGCGGATATCTCCGCCCAGCGCTTTTCTGCCCTGGAGATCCCGGACATCACCGGCTCTGTGACTAGCTATATCGGCAAACTCTCAAACGGCGTCGCCCTGGTCAGCTCGGGTGATGATGTATGGGCTGTCACCCTGCCCTAATGAAGGAGTAATCATGAACATCGTTGACCTGATCATCCTGTTGGTAATAGGTATCAGCGTTATCTATGCCATCTACCACGGCTTTGTGCAGACAGTGGCAAACATCGTGGGCATGCTGATCTCCCTTGGTGCGGCCTTTATCTTTGGGCCCAAGCTTGCTGACCTCTTCATCACCAACAAGGGGCTGACCGGCCTGCTGTCTACCTACACAGATGCCGTTGCCCGCGTGGGTGACTTTGACCTGGCCTCCTCATCCGTGGTCGGCATCAGCCGCAACATGATCGATACCATCCTCAAAAGCGTGAGTTTACCGGCACCTCTGGCCAATGTTCTGGAGCAGAATCTCCTAAAGCAGGCCCTGTCGGGGAGCGGCGCGCAGACAGTGAATGATTACGTTTCCAGCACCATCGTGACTGCCGCCGTTCAGGTACTGTGCTACCTGCTGTGCTTTGCCGCTGCATACATCCTTTGCAGCATGATCATCGGTCTTATCCAGCATGTGATGCAGTTCCCCATCCTTAAGCAGCTGGATTGGCTGGCGGGCGCTGCCTTTGGCCTGGCGCGCGGTGTGGTGTTTGTGTATCTGCTGCTCCTCTTGGTGCCGCTGATCTCCACCATTATGCCTACTGACGGCGTTAGCACGCTCATCAGCGCAAGCTCCCTGGCGCATCTGTTCCAGAGCGATGGGTTTTTTGTGCGCATCATCTCGCAGCGATGAGTGGCTCGAAATGTAACTGGCGGAGGATGGTTTGAAGAAGAAGGACTTTATCATTTTGGCGGGTGCCTTGGCGCTTGCCCTGGGCCTGATCCTGGCGGTGCGCCTGGGTCTGGCCAACCCGCCTTGGCATCCGCAGGAAGCGCAGCAGGATGCCCCCGGTATCACCGTGACCCTCAACTCCCTGGAAGAGGGGGCCAAAGGAAGCGCACAGACGCTCTATCCCCTGCAGCCTGGGGCCAAACGCTATCCCGCGACCGCCTATTTGGTGATCAATGTCAATAATTTCATCTTTGAGCCCGTGCCCTTCACCGGTGACCATGTCATCACCATCACCCAGGAGGATGGCAAAGAGAACGTGGCCTCCATCAGCGCAAATAGCACGTATATGAGCACCTCCACCTGCCCGGGGCAGGAGTGTATCCATCAGGGACAGGTATCATTGGAGAACCGCGATCAGCGTGTGCTGTACAACCAGATCATCTGCCTGCCCAATACCGTGATCCTCAGCGTCCTGGATGAGGGAGAGGCCAAGCAGCTTTATGGGGAAACCCCATGAGCAACCATGACAAGGTGACAAAGCTGGCGCTGTCTGCGATGCTGGCAGCGGTGATGCTGGTGCTTGGCTTTGTGGAGTCCCTGATCCCCATCGGCAGCGTGCCGGGTATCAAGCTGGGCCTCTCCAACAGTGTACTGCTCCTATCCCTGTACTGGCTTGGCATCCCCATTTCCATTGTGCTCATGATCGCCAAGGTCTTCTTGAGCGGCTTTCTCTTTGGCAACCTGATGGCTATACAGTACAGCCTGGCCGGTGGGGTGCTGAGCCTCATCATGATGATCCTGCTGATCTATGTCGTGCGGGGCCTAAGTCCCGTTGGCGTTGGCATTGCCGGCGCCGTGATGCATAACGTAGGCCAGGTGCTGTTGGCGATGTTGGTGCTGCAGACCAACCAATTGATCTACTACATGGCCATCCTGGTGTTGGTGGGCATCGTCACAGGGGCCGTGACCGGGACAGTGGCGAAACTGCTGATGAAGCACCTGCGTCATAGTCAACAGCTCAGCATCAAAACGTGAAGCGAACATAATAAAAGAGGGCTTTCAGCCCTCAAATGCAATATTTCGCACAGGATCCTTACAATTGGCGTTGTTCAGTCGCTGTCCCGTTGTAGAACACCATAGTATTCTCCGGTATGCTGCTGGTCAACCAGACGTTGCCGCCGATGACGCAGTTGTCGCCGATATAGGTGTCGCCGCCCAGAATGCTGGCACCCGAGTAGATGACCACATGATGGCCGATATGGGGATGGCGCCTGATGCCTTTGACCGGATTGCCGTCAGAGTCCAGCTCAAAGGATTTGGCGCCCAGGGTAACGCCCTGGTAAAGCTTGACGTGGTCGCCGATGACTGTTGTCTCGCCAATGACCACGCCTGTGCCGTGGTCGATGCAGAAGTATTCGCCGATCGTGGCACCAGCATGGATGTCAATGCCCGTCTTGGCATGCGCGTATTCGGTCATGATGCGGGGGATCAGTGGGACGTGCAGCCGGTAAAGCTCATGGGCCAGGCGATACACCAGCGTGCCGTAGAAACCGGGGTAGCAAAGGATGACCTCCTCAATGGTACGCGCGGCAGGGTCGCCATAGTAGATGGCCTGGGCATCCTTGAGCAGCATGGCCTTGATCTCAGGCAGCTTGGTGATGAAGCGCTCGCCCACGCAGCGGGCATCGCAGCCAAAGGGCTCATCATAGGGTAAAGCAAGTGCCACCTGCTCCATCAGCTTGCGCTGCACGTTATCCAGCATATCGCGGGGCGTATCCACACGCGGATGCGGAAAAAAGCGGGGGAAGAGCAGGGTCTGCAGGTCTCGCAACAGACGAGTGATCTCCTGGCGGTCGGGAAGCAAGGCATCCGGGGCGCACCTGGACAAAGCCGGGTCAACGGTTTGCGCCTGAAGAAGATCTGCTGTTTCCTTAATAAAGTCATGCCGTGGTTTATCCATGCAAGCCTCCTTGAATTGTACTTACACAATGTATGCACTTTGGCCGCTTTCGTCAAGTGTAAAAGATGCGCCGTGGCAGGAAGTCCCTTGACGCATGTCGAATGAGATTGTATCAGGTTAAGTGGGGTGATGGTATGCAGGATGCGGAGCTGCGCGAAACGTATATCGATGGGCAGTCCATCTATCTAGGCGCGATCTTTGATGTGGAAAAGTGGCGGGTCACTTTGCCGGATGGACGTGAGGCCATCCGCGAGGTTGTGTTGCACAAAGGCGCTGCGGCGATCGTTCCGGTGGACGCGCGGGGCTATGTGACCCTTGTGCGTCAGCACCGCGTGGTGATCGGCCAGTTCACCTGGGAGATCCCCGCGGGCAAACTTGACTATGTGGGCGAGGATCCGCTCTCCTGCGCCAAGCGCGAATTGGAGGAGGAGACCGGCCTGCAAGCCCGCAGATGGCAGCAACTGAGCCAGGTCATCACCACGCCGGGCTTCTGCACCGAGCAGATCGCTATTTATCTTGCCACCGACTTGAGTCAGCACGAGATCCACCGGGATGCGGATGAGTTTTTACGCCTCAAGAAGATGCCATTGTCTGAGGCCGTACTGGGCGTGATGAATGGAGAGTTTCAGGACGCCAAGACCTGCCTGGGTTTGTTGATGGCGCACAAGGCGCTGGAGGAAAGTGCAAGAATGCCCTTTGGCGACGGTTTGCAGCCCTTCCGACGTACGGCACGCTATCCCGGGGCTGACGCGCAGGGATAGCATCCAACATCTGCCCTGTGCAGGCTTTTGCAGGAGGGAGAAAAATGGATAAGAAACACCATCTTTCCTACTACCTTTGGCTATTCTTTCTGCTCATCGTTCTGGGCTTTGGCATCTGGGTGCTGGTGGAAAGCACCGCCATTCCCTGGGTGCCCTGGTTTATGCGGATCGGGGAGCCGATGATCGGGCAGACAGTGAAGGCAATGGGGGGATAGCCCCTGATGCGTTATTTGCAGAGGTTATTTGCCCCGCTTGAATCCTCGCAGGAGAGCAGCCAGGCTACCTTTCGTGCGGCATTTCGTGCGATGCCCACGCTGGAGACCACTCGTCTGCTGGTCCGCCCGCCGCATTTGAGGGACGCTGCGGATTTTTACACCTTCGCGCGTGATGAGGAGATGTGCCGCTATGTGCTCTGGGACGCGCACCAAAGCCTGCGCGAAAGCCGGGAGACCCTGCGGGGCATGATGCGCCGAAACCACCAGGGCTTTCCAGGCGCCTTTGTCATTGAGATTAAAAGTGAACGGCGCATGATAGGTACGATCGGCTTTCAGTGGATAGACCCGGAGAACAGGAGCTGTGAGCTGGGTTATTCCATTGCACGCAGGCTCTGGGGGCATGGCATCGCTGCTGAGGCCCTTGAGGCGGTCGTGCGCTATGCCTTTGAACAGTTGGACCTGAACCGCGTAGAAGCAAAGCATGATGTGCTCAATCCTGCCTCCGGCCGCGTGCTGAACAAGGCCGGTTTCCTTCACGAAGGCCTTGCCCGCGAAAGCCTGGTGATCAAAGGCAGGCAGGCAGATTTGCAGTGCTACGCCCTGCTGCGCCCAGTGGGTAACGCGCCAGGCCGACACGCTTGCGCCATGATTCAGCAGATCCCCCAGGCTAATATCACCCATTGGGTGAATAAATGAGGAGGACATCCCGTGAAAAAGAAAACAATCCACACGCAGAAGGCTCCGGCCGCAATCGGTCCCTATGAACAGGCCGTCAGAGCCGGGCACTTTGTGTTCACTTCAGGCCAGCTGGGCATTGACCCTGCCAGCGGTAATCTGGAAGAGGGTTTGGAAAAGCAGGCTCGCGCAGCCATGCAAAACCTGGGCCAGATCCTGCAGGAAGCTGGCCTTGGCTATGATGACATCATCAAGACCACCATTTTCATGACCGATTTGGGCGGCTTTGCCGCCGTCAATGAGGTCTACGGCTCCTTCTTTGATAAGAGCAAACCCGCGCGCAGCACGGTGCAGGTGGCGGCGCTGCCCAAGGGCGGCCTGGTGGAGATCGAGTGCGTCGCTTTGGCGGACGACTGAGTTGAAAGGCATCTGTTCGTCCGGAGCAAATGGATATACACCGCTGGGCGGCAATTGTCCCTGTGTGATGCAATATAGGGTCAAAGTGTGATAAGAGGCATTGCGTGAAAGCCAACGTGAAAGCCAAGCAGGCGCTTATCCTCTCCATGATTGTCTTTGGCACAGTGGGTTTGTTCGTGCGCGGCATCGCGCTGCCCTCTGCCGAAATCGCGCTGTATCGCGCTCTGTTGGCGGCTGTCACCCTGCTAATATATCTGCGGCTCAAAAAGGAGTCCCTCAAATGGCAGGTCATCAGGCATGGACTCCCTCTCTTGCTCTTGTCGGGGCTGGCAATGGGCCTCAACTGGATCCTGTTGTTTGAGGCCTACCATTACACAACGATTTCCGTGGCAACGCTCAGTTACTCCTTTGCCCCGGTGCTGGTGACGCTGCTAAGCCCTCTGCTGTTCAAAGAGAGGATGAGAAGATGGCAGGGCATCTGCTTTGGCATGGCCTTTCTGGGCTTGTTGTTCATTATCCAACCTCAGGGAGGGGAAGGCGATAGCCACCTCTTGGGTGTGGCTTTCGGTTTGAGCGCTGCGATGCTCTACGCATCGGTCATTTTGCTCAACAAGGCCATCAAGGGCATCTCCGGCGCGCACCGCACAGTTCTGCAGTTCTTCGCGGCTATTCTGGCCCTTGTGCCCTATGTGCTCCTGACAGGTGGTTTTCATCTAAGCGGTCTTGATCAGAATGGATGGGCTTTGTTGATGGCTTTGGGTCTTGTCCATACGGGTATCATGTACTCGCTCTATTTCGCAGCCATGCAATCGCTCAAGGGCCACGAGATCGCGCTGCTCAGCTTCATCGATCCGCTGGTGGCGGTTGTGTGCTCCGTGCTCTTTCTGGGTGAACCCATGAGCGCAGCACAAGCGGCGGGCGGGGCATTGATACTGGGTTTCACACTGCTAAGCGATATCACAATGACAAGGAGACCATTCGCCGTTCCGCCCCTGATTTATCGGATGATCAAGTGGCTGCACATCACCTGAGAGTTGCCGCGGGCCTCTTCAATGGCTAACATTCGCCCTTGTGGATTCAGGGGGGATGTGGTAGAATTAATTCCGTTATGCTGGAATCACATGAAAGATAGGCAATAGGGGGTTTGACAATGGTTGAATATCAAGCAAAGGACATCAGGAACATCGCGCTCCTGGGGCATGGCAGCGAAGGCAAAACGAGTTTGACAGAGGCGATGCTCTTCGCTGCAGGCCATATTGATCGCCAGGGCAAGGTGGAGGATGGTAACACCACCACCGATTTTGATAGTGAGGAAACAAAGCGTGGCATCTCCATCAGCGCCGCCGTTGCGCCTGTTGAGTGGAAGGGCGTCAAGATCAATGTGATCGACGTGCCCGGTTACTTTGACTTTATTGGCGAATTGATGGGCCCCCTGGCTGTTGCGCAGACGGTGGGTATTGTGGTCAATGCTGTCAACGGCCTGACTGTGGGCGCCGAGAAGGCCTGGGCTTACGCGGGGGAAAAGGGTCTCAGCCGCATGTTCATCGTCAATCAGATGGATCGCGAAAACGCTGATTTTACCAAGGTGCTGCGCCAGTTGCGCGAGAAGTACGGCAACGCCGTGGTGCCGCTGCTGCATCCCATGGGCGCCGGCGCGGGCTTTACAGGCGTTGTCAACGTATTGGAAGGCACTGCCTTTACCGGTGCCGGCAAAACCTATAAAGAAGTAGCCGTTCCCGAGCATATGGAGAAGGCCGTTCGCCTGGGCGAAGCGGAGCTTAGGGAGGCCTCCGCTGAGGCTATTGATGAACTGTTGGAGAAGTATTTTGCAGAGGGTACGCTCAGCCGCGATGAAGTGCTCGAGGGTTTCCGCGCCGGCATGAAGTCGGGCAACATCGTTCCCATCGTTTGCTGTTCCGCCACCACAGGCGTGGGCGTGGCGCCCATTTTGGACGTGATGAAATCCTACCTCAACTGGCCGTCCGGCATCGTGGCTGAGGGGATCAACCCCAGGACCGAAGCACCTGAAACGCGCGAGTGCCGCAATGAGCAGCCCTTTTCCGCTTTTGTGTTCAAAACGATTGCCGATCCATTTGTGGGCAAGCTCTCCCTTGTGCGCGTGATGTCCGGTGTGCTGCAAGCCAACACGCCCCTGTACAATCCCAACAAGGACAAGACCGAAAAGTCAGGCGGTCTGTTTTTGCTGCGTGGCAAGAAACAGCAAAACATTGCCCTGCTCAATGCGGGCGATATCGGGGCGCTGAGCAAGCTTCAGTTTACATCCACCGGCGATACCCTGTGTGATGCTGCGGCTCCCATCCGCTACCCAGCCCTAAGCTTCCCGCTGCCCTGCTTTTCAAAGGCCGTGTTTGCGGCTAAACAGGGTGAAGAAGACAAGGTTTTCTCCGGCATCAGCAAGCTGATGGAGGAGGATCCCGCCATCAAGATCGAAAAGAATGTGGAGACCACCGAGACCGTCATTTCTGGCCAGGGTGATCTGCACCTGGATGTGATCCGGGCCAAGCTGGCCAGCAAGTACGGCGCGAACGCAGTGCTGCAGGATCCCCGCATTCCCTACCGTGAGACGATCCGCAAGACAGTGTCGGTAAACGGCCGCCACAAAAAACAATCCGGCGGTCACGGCCAGTTTGGCGATGTATGGATCGAGTTCTCACCCATCAGCGATACCAATATCGCCTTTGAGTTCCAGGATGCTGTGGTTGGCGGCGTAGTGCCGCGCAACTTTATCCCCTCGGTCGAGAAGGGCCTGCGCGAAAATATCGTCAAGGGCGTTTTGGCAGGCTATCCCATGGTGGGTTTGCACGCCAAGCTCTATGATGGCAGCTACCATGCGGTGGACTCTTCTGAAATGGCCTTCAAGACTGCCGCCCGTATCGCCTACAAGAAGGGTTGCCTGGCCGCCAATCCTGTACTGCTTGAGCCCATCATGCATGTGGAGGTGATGGTGCCTGATGAGTACATGGGCGATATCATGGGTGACGTCAGCACACGCCGCGGCCGCATCATGGGCATGAACCAGGTCAACGGCATGCAGCAGGTGGAGGCGGAGATCCCCTTGAGCGAGATGCTCAAGTACGCCACCGAACTGCGCTCCAAGACCCAGGCCAAGGGCAGCTTCACCCAAACATTTGAGCGTTACGAGGAAGTGCCGCCGGAGGTTTCCAAGAAGATCATCGACTCCGCCCAGAAGCAGAAGGAAGAGGACGAGGACGAGTAAGCTTTCAAAATTACGTTAATGCAGCACCCTACTTGATCGAGCGGGGTGCTTTTCTGACTACATAACTTGTATGTTGTTCTTCTCGCTCAGGTGGTGCAGCACTTTGTGCAGATGCTCGTGGATGCCTGGGCCCATCACGCTCTCTTCATAGATCGTTTGATAATCCTCCCACTATCATCTTGTCCCTGTGATGCTTCTTTGCTGCATCGCTCCCGCGAAAAAGCCGCTCTTTTTGGGAGCGGCTTAAGTTCAGGTGGTCTCTTTGGGCTTTGCGGATTTCTTCGCTTTGGGTTCCTTCTCTTCAGCTGCCGCTGTTTTCTTGGCGGGGCTTGCCTTTGCCTTGGGCGTGACTTCCTGCACTTCGGCGGCCTTTTCAGGCGCTTTCTTCGTGACAGTCTTCTTCACGGCGGGTTTGGTCACCGTCTTGGGTGTTTCCGCATCAACGTGGACGGCTCCGGCTTTGGCGGTCACTTTTTCGATTTGGACTTGTGCGGTGGCCTCAGACGCCTTTTCGCGCGGGGCGATCGGAATCTCATAACCTGGCAGGATGCTCTGGTACAGCGACATGTACATTTCCGCCGAGTGCGTCCAGCTGTAGTCGCCGCTCATACCGCGCAGCATCAGCATCTGCCAGACATCCTTCTTGTTCCAGTAAAGGTGCAGCGCACGCTGAATGGTGTGCAGCATGTCATGCGCGTTGTAGTTGAAGAAAGTGAAACCGTTGCCGGAACCGGTATACTCATTGTAAGCCAGTACGGTATCGCGCAGGCCGCCGGTCTCGCGCACAACGGGCACCGTGCCGTAGCGCAGGCTGATCATTTGGCTCAGGCCGCAGGGCTCAAACTGCGAGGGCATCAGGAAGAGATCGCTGCCCGCGTAGATGCGGTGCGCCAGATCGTGGTCCATGGCAAAGCGAGCGGCAACACGGCCGGGATAATTCTGCTCAGCCCAACTGAACAGGTTGACATAGCGGCTGTCGCCCATGCCCAGGACGACCAGCTGTACATCCTCCCGCATGATGTCGGCGATGACATAGTCCACCAGGTCCAATCCCTTTTGGTTGGACAGACGTCCAACCATAGCGATGATGGGCACCTCTGAGCGCCGCTCCAGGCCCATCTGCTCCTGCAGCGCGCGCTTGCAGGCGGCCTTGCCGGAGAAATCATCAAATGAGTACTTGGCAGCGATGCTGTCATCAGCGGCAGGGTTGTAGGCGTCTGTATCGATGCCATTAAGAATGCCCGTCAAGTGCTCGGATTTGGCGCGCAGCAGGCCATCCAGGCGTTCGCCGTAAAAACCGGTCTGGATTTCTTCCGCATAGCTGGGGCTGACCGTGCTGATCTCATCGGCATATACGATGCCGCTCTTGAGGAAGTTGGCGGAACCAAAGTACTCAAGCTTATCATTTGTGAAGACGGAGTCGGGCAAGCCCAGGACATCCTGCACATCCTTGATACCAAAGATACCTTGGTACTGCAGATTGTGGATGGTGAAAATGGTCCTGATCTTTGAGTACACGGGCATGTGGGAATACTGGATGCGCAGCAGCGCAGGGATCATGCCCGCCTGCCAGTCATGCGCGTGGATGATGTCGGGCTCAAAGGGGATCAGGGGCAGGCAGCTGAGTGCCGCGTTTGAGAAAAAGGCATAGCGCTCATATTCATCTCCGCCCATGCCGTAGATGTAGTTGCGGCCAAAGTAGTAGCGGTTGTCAACAAAATAGTAGGTGACGCCCTGCATCTCCAGGGACTCTATGCCGCAATACTGACGGCGCCAGCCCAGTTGTACCTCAAAATCCAACACATGACGCATCTGCGTCTCATATTTCTCGGGGATGGCGGCGTACTTTGGCAAGATGACGCGCACATCATTGCCCTTTTGCGCCAGCACCGGCGCCAGCGCGCCGACAACATCGGCCAGGCCGCCCGTTTTGATAAAGGGAACGCATTCGCTTGCGGCAAACAATATCTTCATGCTTATCACTCCTCTCGTTTACGCGGGAACCCTAACATGGAGAGCCTCAGATTGTCAAGTTCTTGGCAATTACAATGGGGTGGCCGGGTGGGGCGATCATGCGCGACCTTTCGCGCACGGTGACCTGCTTATCCAGGATGCAGTTCTCTATCTCGACGTCCTGGTGGATCTGGCTGTCCTGCATGACGATGCAGTTGCGTACGACTGCGCCGCGCTTGACTGTGACGCCGCGGAACAGGATGGAGCCTTCTACCTTGCCCTCAATGATGCAGCCGTCTGCGATCATGGAATTGCTGACGTCTGCCCCCGGCGCATAACGGGCGGGCATCTCATCGCGCAGTTTGGTCCATACCGGGCGTTCAGGGGAGAAGATCCTCGCGCGCGTCTGCGTGCTGAGAAAATCCATATTGGTCTGGAAGTAGCTTTCCACCGAGTCAAGCAGCCAGACCATGCCTGGGCATTCATAACCGCAAACCTTGTAGGTTTTCTCGCGCAGTATCTGCATCAGCAGCTCGCGGCTGAAGTGATGGAAGCCCGCTGATACTGCGCGGTCTACGATATCGATCAACAGCTCACGGCGCACGATGAAGGCGCCCATGTAGGTATTGGCGTAGTGCGGGATGGTCGGATCGCATTCCATCTGGTAGACGGTGCCATCGTTCGTGATGTCCAGATAGCAGCCCGTGCCGTTGCGCCGGGCGCTGCGTTCCCTGGTGTACAGCAGCGTAATGTCCGCACCCGCTGTCAAGTGTTTTTCAAGGAATTTGTCAAAGGGGGCGGAATACAGCACATAGCTGTCGCTGACGACGATATAGCGCTCCTTGGAGCGGCGCAGGAAACCAATGTTTGAGCGCAGCGCATCCAGCAGTCCGACATAAAGGCCCATGTTATCAGTGGACATGTAGGGTGGCAGGATGGTCATGCCCGAGCGTTTGCCGTGCAGATCCCACTCACGCCCGCTGCCCAGGTGATCCATCAGGCTGTGGTAGTTTTTCTGCGTGATGATGCCGATGTTGTGGATGTCAGAATGGATCATGCTCGACAGCAGAAAGTCGATCAGGCGGTAGCGGCCCAGCATCGGAAGGGCAGCCACGGCGCGCGAGCGCGTCAGGTCGCGCAGCTCATCGATGCGCTCCCCGGTATAGATCAGGCCAACAATATCTTTTCTCATGACGCCTCCTCCTTAATTGTCAATCTGTTCGCCGGCTGGAACCACTGTGCCCGCCGCAAGAACGGTATTGTTGCCAACAACCGCAATGTCGCCTTTCGCCCCGCCTACTACGCAGCCGGGGCCGATGATGGCATTTTCGGCTATAATCGCGCGCAGGATGGTCGCCCCTTTGCCGATACGGGCTGTGGGCATGATCACGCTGTCCATGACGCGCGCACCTTCCTCAACGATCACGCCCGCAGAAAGAACCGAGTTGCTCACCTGGCCATACAGCTCGCAGCCTTCTGTGATCAGGCTGTTCTCCACTGAGCCGGTGGATGCGATATAGTGCGGCGGCATGCCGATGTTGCGCGCATAGATGCGCCAGTTGCTGTCATGCAGATCGATGGGCAGCGGATCGGCCAGGAGGTCCATGTTGGCGTCCCAGAGGCTCTTGATGGTGCCAACGTCTTTCCAGTAGCCATTGAAGCTGAAGGCGGTCAGGCGGTCGCCGGCGGCCAGCATGTTGGGGATGATGTTTTTGCCAAAGTCATTGGCGCTGCCCGGGGTGGCGTCATCCTTTTCCAGATAGTCGCGCAGCTTGGACCAGGTAAAGACGTAAACGCCCATAGACGCGTTGTTGGATTTGGGCTTGGCAGGCTTCTCATCAAACTCAATGATATTGCCCTCAGAATCGGTGTTCATGATGCCAAAGCGGTGGCAATCCTCCCAGGGCACCTGGCGCACTGCTATGGTGGCGGCGGCCTGTTTGTCGATGTGATGCCTGATCATCTCGTCATAGTCAAATTTGTAAATATGGTCGCCCGACAGTATCAGCACATAGTCAGGATTGTACTGCTGGATGAAGGCGATGTTTTGAAAGATGGCGTTGGCCGTTCCGCGATACCAGTCGCTTGCCTTAGCCTTCATATAGGGCGGCAAAACAAACACACCGCCGGAATTGAGGTCAAGGTCCCACGGACTGCCTGAGCCTATGTAGGTGTTGAGCTCCAGGGGCTGCCACTGTGTCAGAACGCCTACGACATCGATGCCGGAGTTTGAGCAGTTGGACAGCGGAAAATCAATGATGCGGTATTTCCCGCCAAAGGGGATGGCGGGTTTGGCCGTGTTTCGCGTCAGGATACCCAACCTGCTGCCTTGACCGCCTGCCAGGAGCATCGCGACACATTTCTTCTTCAGGAGCATAGGCTATTCCTCCTTCAGTTCCTGGATGCCTTGGGGAGCGATACCTTTGTCGTAGTGAAAGTATACCGTGGCAAGCGGCGGCAGGCAGACCTCAACGGAGTAGGGCAGGCCGTGGGAGGGGATCAGCTGCGCCTGCAGTGGCTGCGGATTGTGCTGGTTGGAGCCGCCAAACTTGTCAAGGTCGGAGTTGAGCACCTCACTCACCATACCATCCACTGGCAAACCAAAGCGGTACAGCGGGTGAAAGGTCGGCGTGAAGTTACTGGCGCAGATGATGGCGTTGCCCGCGGCGTCATAACGGCAAAAGACTACCACCGCGTTATCCCGGTCATTGGGTACAAGCCATTGGAAGCCGCTCCAGCTATCCTCCACCTCGTACAGCGGCTTGTGCTTCAGGTAAAAGTGGTTGAGCTCCCTGACATAGCGCTGCATATCAGGGTGACGTTCATAGAGCAGCAGGAACCAGTCTAGCTGGTCATCGTATTTCCATTCAATATAGTGGGCAAACTCGCTGCCCATGAACAGCAGCTTTTTGCCCGGGTGGGCCATTGTGAAGCCGTACAGCGCGCGCAGGCCGGCGAATTTGCGCCACAGGTCACCGGGCTGCTTATCCAGCATTGAATACTTGCCATGCACCACTTCATCGTGGGAGAAAGGCAGGATGTAGTTTTCGCTGAAGGCGTAGTGCAGGCTGAAAGTTAGCTTGTTGTGGCGCTCTTTGCGGGCGTCAAAATCCAGCTTGATGTAGCTGAGCATATCGTTCATCCAGCCCATGTTCCACTTGAAGCCAAAGCCCAGGCCGCCCAGGTAAGTGGGCTGGGTCACCATGGGGTAGGCGGAACTCTCCTCCGCGATGGACAGAGCGCCGGGAAAATCATGATATATGGTCTCATTCAATCGGCGCAGGAAGGCGATGGCCTCCAGGTTTTCCCTTCCGCCAAAGACATTGGGCACCCAATTGTTTTCCCGCCCAAAGTCGTGGTACAGCATGGAGCTGACCGCGTCACAGCGCAGGCCGTCCACATGATAATACTCAAGCCAGAAGCATGCGTTGCTCAGCAGAAAGCTGCATGATTCGCCGCGGGCAAAGTCAAACATCATGGTGCCCCACTGCTGCATTTCCGCGCGGCGGGGATCCGTGTGCTCGTAGCAGGGGGTGCCGTCAAACTGCCGCAGGCCGACCTCATCACGGGGGAAGTGCGCGGGCACCCAGTCCAGCAGCACACCGATATCCGCCTGGTGCAGCCTGTCCACAAAGCGCATGAAGTCCTGCGGTTTGCCATGGCGGGCGGTGGGGGAATAGTAGCCTGTGACCTGGTAGCCCCAGGACATATCCAGGGGATGTTCCATCACCGGCAGCAGTTCAACATGGGTGTAGCCCATATCCTGGATGTAGGGGATCAGCTGATCGGCGATCTCATTGTAGCTCAGCAGCGTATCGTCTTCCCCGCGCCGCCAGCTGCCCAGGTGTATCTCGTAGATGTTGATGGGGCTGCGGTAAGGGTTCTGCGCCGCGCGCCTGTCAAGCCAGGCCTGGTCATTCCATGTGTAGCCTGACAGGTCACACAATAGGCCCGCGGTGTTGGGCCGCAGTTCGCTGGCAAAGCGATAGGGATCGGCCTTCAGGCGCATCTGGCCGTCTATGCCAAAGATGGCGTACTTGTAGGCGAGCAGCTTCTCCGCGGCGCCCTCGTAGCTGAACTTTTTGGGATCGCTGGCCACCTGAAACAAGCGGTCAGGCAGGCGCAGCTCCCAGGTGCCGTCATGTTGCTTTTCCATTGGGTGGGCATGGGGATCCCAGGTGCAGAATTCACCCGTGACGCTGACGGCCCCGGCGTTGGGCGCCCAGACTGAGAAATGCCACAGCGTCTCGCCATCTGCCTGCACAGGGTGCGCGCCCAACATCTCATATGCATGGCGACTGTTCCCCTGATGGAAGGCCTGTCTGTCCAGCTCGCTTGGGGGCTTGTATTGCAAGGCGATCCCTCCCTTCGTGGGGGTGATTTGTTTGAAGTCAACGTAAATATCCCACCAAGGTGAACCCTGTTTTCCTATATGCAGTATAGCATAGTTTGTGGGGGCAAACAAGCGGGACTTGTGATGATGTGATGATTGTGCGCGGGATAGGCCACAGTATTCCGTTGCGCGCACTGGTCCTTGCACTTTGGGCAGAAACCTTTATAATATCTTCTCTGAGGAGGGGTGGGATCAGCACAAGCGCAGGGTTTGGTGCGCCAAAGGCGCGCATCTCAGGTTGGAGCCCAAATGCGGGCTCAGGTTTTATAGCGCGGAGCAGGCGCTCCGTAGGTCTGGCGGGACAAAGCGCCCGCCCGCACTTGTATAAAACAACATGAGAGTAGTAAAAGTAGACCGTTCTGATTTGGACAGACAACATACTACATAGACTCGATAAGCGTCCGGATCATTGGAATAAAGGACAGGCAAGTCGTAATAAATTCAATATATGGCGATATGTTCGTTCACAGGTGCAATTGGTTATTTTATTCGAAAGGAAACGAAAATGAAACGACTGATTGTATTCTCCCTGGTATTGGCAATGGTATTCACCCTTACCTTACCCCTTGGCGCCCTGGGGGAGCCAGCGCTCCTGCCCGCGTATGAGGCTCTGGCTGGCGGCAACTACAGCGACGAGATGAAGATCCCCTACACAGCGGATCTGAGCCCGGATGACGGAGCTGACTCAGTTGAGCGCCAGGGCGATCACGTGGACAGCCCCTACTTCAACCAATTGGACTTCTACAACATGGTGTCCACCGACACCCTGACCATCCTGAGCAACTTTGAGACCCAGCAGCAGACCTCCGAGTGGAGCTGCGGCGTGTCAAGCGCCCTGATGGTGCTCAACTGGTATGACAAGCTGGGTGACTACAACGAGGAAACGCTGGCTGCCTTCCGCACCAACGGACTGGACTATGCCGCCACCACGCTGGGTTCCGTCCTCAAGATCTTTGAAGGCGTGGGCGGCTTTGACCTGTACTCCACCGTTGACGCCGGCGAAAAAGTTCATGAGGTCTTTACGCTGGAATACGTGCAAAAGACCCTGGCAGAAGGCAAGCCCATCATCATTGGGTGGAACGATTGGGGCGGCCATTGGCAGGTCATCATCGGCTATGACACCATGGGCACTGACACCCAGCAGGATGACGTGATCATCGTCGCCGATCCCTATGACACCACCGACCACAACCAGGACGGCTACGGCGTCTACCCCGCCGAGCGTTTCTACTACAACTTCACCTTCTATGACTTCTTCCCCGAGGAAGACCTCAACGATATGTGCTTTGTGGTGCCAACGCCCCGGTAAAGCGCGGGTCACTGACTCCTCCGCAACGAGTCAGCCACAAAACATGGATCATCCACCCCTTCTCTTGGCCGGCTCCGCACTGCGCGCGGGGCCGGTCATATTTGGGAAGAGTGAGCGTGCTGGAATGGCCGGACGTTGAAAAATCAGGACGCAAGGACTTGCGTCGTCCACACCAAGATGGTATACTACTTCAGAATAACGCACGTGGGCGGACCGGCTGCTTGTGCCGAAAGGCGGTCAGCTAAGGGATGAAACCCGCGGAGGGAAAAACAAGGAGGATCTACCTATGGCTGTCATCTCCATGAAGCATCTGCTGGAAGCAGGCGTGCACTTTGGCCATCAGACGCGCCGCTGGAACCCCAAAATGGCTCCCTACATCTTCACCGAGCGCAACGGTATCTACATCATTGATCTGCAAAAGACCGTGCGCAAGATGGATGAGGCGTACATGTTTGTGCGCAACCTGGCCATGGAAGGCAAGAACATCCTTTTCGTGGGCACCAAGAAGCAGGCGCAGGAGAGCATTGAGCAGGAAGCCAAGCGCTGCAACATGTACTACGTCAACCACCGCTGGCTGGGTGGCATGCTGACCAACTTCCGCACCATCCGCACCCGTGTGGATCGTCTCAATGATATTGACAAGATGGAAACCAACGGCCAGTTTGACCTTCTGCCCAAAAAGGAAGTCATCAAACTGCAGCATGAACGTGAAAAGCTGCAAGCCAACCTGGGCGGTATCCGCACCATGAAGGGATTGCCGGGAGCACTGTTTATAGTCGATCCCAAAAAAGAGCATATTGCCATCATGGAAGCCCGTGCGCTGCATATCCCGATCGTTGCGATCGTGGATACCAACTGCGATCCTGACGAGATCGATTACATCATCCCCGGCAACGATGATGCCATCCGCGCGGTCAAGCTGATCGCCGGCAAATTGGCAGATGCAGTGCTGGAAGGCAAGCAGGGCGTGCAGTCTGAGGACGCGTCTGACGCCGGCAGCGATGATGAAGAGGCCGCGAAGGCCTGATCAGTCCCTTATACCAATCTCAATCATTAATGCTTTGATGCGGCGGGTCTTTTCCGCCTTCTCATCGTCTCCCTCAGTCGTCGCAGGCTTCGACTGCGCCTTCTTCACTCAACTTCGAGAAGCCGAAAAATCTCTCTTCGCATCGGTGCATTACTGATCTCGATTGGTATAAAATTGTAAGGAGGAGTACCCATGGAAGTCACCACCGCGATGGTCAAGGAGCTGCGTGAGCGCACCCAGGCCGGCATGATGGATTGTAAGAAGGCGCTTGTCGCCGTTGATGGCAACCTTGAGAAGGCCATAGAATATTTACGCGAGAAGGGCCTGTCCCAGGCCGCCAAGAAGGCTGGCCGCGTTGCCTCCGAAGGCATGGTAGGCAGTTACATCCACATGGGCGGCAAGATCGGCGTGCTGGTTGAGGTCAACTGCGAGACCGATTTTGTGGCCAAGACCGATACCTTCAAGCAGTTGGTACATGATATCGCCCTGCAGATCGCCGCGGCTAACCCGCTGTTCATCACGAAGGACGAAGTGCCCCAGGACAACCTTGAAAAAGAGCGCGAGATCCTGCGCGCCCAGGCGCTCAACGAGGGCAAGCCAGAGAAGATCGTGGACCGCATGGTGGAAGGCCGCATCGAGAAGTACTATAAGGAGGTCTGCCTCCTGGAGCAGCCTTTCGTCAAGAACCCTGACATCAACGTGCAGGCCCTTGTCAATGAGGTCACCATGGCAAGCGGCGAGAAGATCGCCGTGCGCCGCTTCACCCGCTATGAGTTGGGCGAAGGCATTCAGAAGAAGGTCTCCGACCTGGCCAGTGAAGTTGAAGAACTGACCAAGAAGGCATAAGTGGCTGCCTTGGCATAACATCATTACAGGGGGCCGCAAGTTCAGCTTACGGTCCCTCGTGCTTTGCGGCGATACCAGTCGATAGCAGTAATGCGCAGATGCGAAGAGAGATTTTTCGTCTTATCGAAGTCGAGTGAAGGAGACGTAGTCGCAGCCTACGCCGACTGAGAGAGACAATGATAAGGCGGAAAAGATCCGCCGCATCACAGCATTAATGATGGAGATTGGTATAAAAGGAGGTACAAGATGGGCACACCCTACAAGCGAATTCTCCTCAAGTTATCCGGCGAAGCCCTTGGCCAGGATGGTTGGTTGTTTGATCACGCCATGATCGACAAGGTCGCGGGCGTGCTGACCAAGGTGGCTTCAAGCGGCATTCAGTTGGGCGTGGTGATCGGGGGCGGCAACCTCTGGCGCGGCCGCCAGGGGAAGGGCATGGACGCCGTCACCGCCGACCAGATGGGCATGCTTGGCACCATCGTCAACTGCCTGTACATGAAAGACGCATTGGCCCGGCAGGGGCACTGCGCCCACCTGCTCAGTGCCATCGATATGCCCCGCATTGCGGAGTCCTACCGCAGTGACCTGGCCATCGAGTATATGGTCCAGGGGCACATTGTTCTCTTTGGCGGCGGCCTAGGTAATCCCTTCTTCACGACCGATTCGGCAGTCGCCCTGCGTGCCTGCGAAGTGAGGGCCGAGGCCATTCTATTGGCCAAGAACATTGACGGCGTCTATACCGACGACCCGCGCCATGATCCGCAGGCGCAGCTGATCAGGGATATCACCTACGATGAGGCTATCATTCGCCAGCTGGGCGTGATGGACCTGGCGGCCCTGCTGCTATGTCGGGATCATGGGGTGCCGTTCATCCGCGTGTTTGGCTTGTCTGAGCCTGAGAACATCTTCAAAGTCCTGGCGGGGGACCCCATGGGAACCCTGCTGCATCCTTAGGGATAGGGTAGGATGAAATACCTTCGCCGCCTTATCTGGTACCTGGCAACGCGCTTGCTGGTGCTCGCCTGCGTACTGGGCCTGATGACTGTGGCCTTCTACTTTTCGATGAATGCCGCCAATATCTATGTCATCCTTAAGGATGGCATGGCACAGCGCGCCCAGACAGTCATGATGGGGGAAGACAGGGCGCAGTTGGAAAAGTACTTTGCCAAGACCTACATCGACCACGATAACGTGCTGACCAGCATCAAGACGGGCACCAACCCCTATGCCCGCTACAGCGTGACGGGCTTCGACCATCGGCTGTCCATGGATTGGATGTGGTGCTGGCCCTGGGATGACACCGCCAGGGCTACTATCACCGAGCGTATCCCCGCCATTGATGGCAAGATCATTTCCACTTACAAAGCGGTCACGCCCGAGGCCCAGTGGCCCGTGCCGCGCTGGGAGAGTGCGAGGTACAACGTGGTCTTGACGCGCGAAAATGGCCAGTGGCACATCAAGAACATGAGCTATGCCGGCGCGGTTGCGCAGACGCCTTGACCATAGCAATTCAAAACAAGGGAGCTTTGCATGGCTGATGTCACGCATCTGCCCCTGCTATATCTGGCGCCCATGGCAGGCATCAGTGACTGGCCTTACCGTCTGTTGTGTTTTGAGCTTGGGGCGGACATCAGCTATACCGAGATGATCAGCGCCCAGGGCTATCTGACCGCGCCAAAGGACAGCTATGCCTATCTGCATTTGCTGCAGACCTGCCCAGATGAGGGGCCGCTGGTGGCGCAGGTGTTTGGCCATGATCCTGATTGCATTTTTGCTGCTGTGCGGCGCATCACGGACATCGGACACTTTGTGGGCATCGATATCAACATGGGTTGCCCCGCCCCCAAGGTTTGTACCTCAGGTTCCGGCGCTGCCTTGATGAAGGCGCCAAACATCGCAAGATCTGTGGTCAGGGCGGCCAGGCTGGCCACCGTTCTGCCGCTGAGCGTGAAGATGCGGCTGGGCTGGGACGAAAACAGCGTCAACGCCGTCCCCTTCGCGCTGATGCTGCAGGACGAAGGCGTCGACCAGATCACAGTCCATGGCAGGACGCGCAGCCAGCACTACGCGGGCAAGGCAGACTGGCAGGGAATCGCTCTGGTCAAGCAGGCGCTCAGGATACCTGTCATTGCCAATGGGGATGTTTTCACCGCGCAGGACGCGCTGGATATCCTGCGAGTGACCGCCTGTGATGGCGCGGCAGTTGGCCGGGGCGCCCTTGGCAATCCCTGGCTGTTCAGTCAGATCAAGCAAGCGCTGCGGGGCGAGCCGCCGCAAAAGCCCAGCCGGGAGATCGTGCTGGCCTTGGCTTTGCGCCACGCCCGGATGATGGCTGACTGGAAGGGCGAGCACAGCGCGGTGGTCGAAATGCGCAAGCATTTTGCCTGGTATCTGAAGGGCATGCATAATGCTGCGGCGCTCAGGCGGGACCTCAATCAGATGGAAGCGCTTGATCAGGTGAAGCAGGCACTGACGGTCTTCATGCTGGCGCCCGCTGCCGATTGACAAAGCCAGCGGGGGCATATAATATTCTCTCAGTTGCGCCCATGCTGACACCTAAGGCGCGACAGAAAGTAGGTCTGGTTATGGATTACAGGATCAACGTGGCGGGGCTTCAGCGCGATCTGCCCATCTGCAGGGTCAATGATGAACTGTCCATCGCGGCTTTTGTTATCTTTGGCGATGTGGAGCTGACCGTCGCCAGTGCGCGCGAACTGCTCAAGATCGCGCCCGAGCATGATGTGCTCATCACAGCGGAGTCCAAGGGCATCCCGCTTGTCTATGAGATGGCGCGCCAGCACGGCGCCAACCGCTACCTCATTGCCCGCAAGGCACCCAAGCTCTATATGAGAAACGTCTTCTCCATTGAGGTCACCTCCATCACCACCGTCAACCGCCAGATGCTCTTCATCGATCAAAACGACGCTGATTTCATGCGCGGCAAGCGTGTGCTGATCGTTGACGATGTCATTTCAACCGGCGAATCCCTGAAAGCCGTTGAAAAACTGGTATCACACGCAGGCGGGCAGGTGGTTGGAAAGATGGCCATCCTGGCAGAAGGCCCCGCCAAAGACCGCGATGACATCCTTTACTTGGAGCATCTGCCGCTGTTCAATCCGGACGGCACGGAAAAGTAAGGGGGCAAGCTTGAACGATACCATCGTCATCCTGGATTTTGGCGGTCAATATACCCAGCTGATCGCACGCCGCGTGCGCCAGGCAAAGGTGCTGTCGCAAGCGTTGCCCTATGGGACAAGCGCTGAGGAGATCCTGGCGCTTGATCCGCGGGGCATCATCCTCTCAGGCGGCCCTGCCTCCGTGCTGGAGGAAGGCGCGCCGCGCTGTGATCCGCGGGTGTTTGCGCTGGGGATTCCGGTGCTGGGCATCTGTTATGGTATGCAGCTGATGGGCGTGATGCTTGGCGGCAGTGTCAAGCCTGCAATCAAGCGGGAGTATGGCCTGCAGGATGTGCGGCTTGACAGCGATTTTGTCTTGTTCAGGGGACTCGCTGCCCAGCAGGGATGCTGGATGAGCCACACCTACCAGGTGGAAATACTGCCGCTGGGTTTCAGCGCCAAGGCATCTACGGATACCTGCCGCAACGCGGCGATGGCGGATGAAGCGCGCAGGCTTTACGGCCTGCAGTTCCATCCGGAGGTCACCCATACCCAGCAGGGCATGGCGATGCTGCGCGCATTCCTGTATGATATTTGCGGCTGCCGGGGCGATTGGGAAATGGCGGACTTCGCCAAGCGCGCGGTGGAAGATATTCAGGCGGCCGTGGGTGATGGCACAGTGCTGCTGGCGCTTTCCGGCGGCGTGGATTCCTCCGTCGTGGCCGCCTTGCTGTACCGTGCCATTGGCGATAGGCTGCACTGCGTCTTTGTTGATCATGGTTTCATGCGTAAGGATGAGCCTGAGATGGTCAAGGCAGTATTTAGCCGCACCTTCCCTGTCAGCCTGACTGCTGTTGACGCGGCCCAGCGTTTCATGCAAAAGCTTAGGGGCATCGCCGACCCCGAGAGCAAGCGTAAGATCATCGGCGCTGAGTTTGTCGCCGTCTTCCGCGAGGAGGCGGCCAAGTTAGGTCCCTTGGATCACTTTGCCCAGGGGACGATCTATCCCGATGTCATTGAATCTGGGGCTGTCGCCGGTGCCACCGTGATCAAAAGCCACCACAATGTTGGTGGTCTTCCCAAGGAGCTTGGCTTCACCAGCCTCATAGAGCCTCTGCGCATGCTGTTCAAGGACGAGGTGCGCCAGTTGGGTCTAATGCTTGGTCTGCCGCAGGAGATGGTCATGCGCCAACCCTTCCCGGGACCTGGCTTGGCTATCCGCGTGATGGGGGATTTGACCCCTGAAAAGGTGCAGTTGGTGCGCGACAGCGATGCCATCCTGCGTGAAGAGATCAAACTGGCCGGCCTGGAAAAGGACATCAATCAGTATTTCACCGTGCTTTCGGGTGTGCGCTCGGTGGGCGTGATGGGCGATGAGCGCAGTTATGACTACGCCATTGCCATCCGCGCTGTCACCACCGATGATTTCATGACGGCCGATTGGGCACGCATTCCCCATGAGGTGCTGGCCAGGGTCAGCCGCCGTCTGGTCAATGAGGTGCCCGGCATCAACCGCGTGCTGTTTGACATCACTACCAAGCCGCCGGCCAGCATTGAGTGGGAATGAGTGCCAGGCGGTCAGGCCGTCATGCCTTGCATTATACCATTCTCACTCATTAATGCTTTGATGCGGCGGATCTTTTCCGCCCTATCTTTGCCTCATCCAGTCGGCGTAGGCTACGACTACGCCTCATTCCCTCGACTTCGATAGGTCGAAAAATCTCTCTTCGCATCGGTGCATTACTGATCTCGATTGGTATTACTACCTTATCCAGTGGGGCAGGGAGCTTTGAACGTGGGGGAAGAGACGCTAACTTTTAGCAATGGCCAAGCCCGCCGATTCTTGTTGTACCGGCAGGGCCTTTTGGGTGCGCATCGCTTTGAGGGCAAGGCGGGCATCATGGATTTCATTCATCAGGCCGGCAGCATTCAGTTTGATCCCATCGATGTCTGCGGCAGAAACCCCGACCTGGTACTGCAGTCGCGGGTCAAGGGATACCACAAGCAGATGTTGGAAACGTTGCTCTATGAGGAGCGCGCGCTGATCGATTACTTTGATAAGGAGCTATGCATCTTCCCGGTGGAAGACTGGCCCCATTTTGAGCGCACCCGTCAGTGGCACCGGGAGTACGTGCACAGCCACGAGGAGATCCACGGTGCTCTTGATGGCGTGCTGCGCGCAGTGGAAGAGCGCGGGCCGCTATCCTCCAAGGATCTGACCATGCACGAAAAGGTGAACTGGTACTGGGGTCCCACCCGCCTTTCCCGCGCGACCCTTGAGCACCTCTATTTTCAGGGTGACCTGGCTATCCATCATAAGCGGGGCACCGCCAAACATTACGACCTTATAGACCGCTGCGTGCCCTGGGCGATATTGGCGCAGTCTGACCCGCATGAACACTTGATCGACTATCAGAAGTGGCTGGTCCTGCGCCGCATCGGCGCGGTGGGATTATTGTGGAACCGCGCCTCCCCCGCTTGGCTGGGGCTTGGCGATTTCAAGACCGAACGCAGAAAGCAAGCCTTTGAGCAGCTATTGGAGGAGGGGAAGATCCTCCCCGTGAAGGTGGCAGGCCTGCGGGACACACTCTATTGTCTCAGTGAGGACCGGGCGCTGGCTGCGTTCATCATGCAGGATCCACCCTTGGAACCCCGCTGTGAATTGATTGCCCCGCTTGATAATCTCATTTGGGATCGCGCGCTTTTGGAGGCTCTTTTCGCCTTTGAGTACACATGGGAGATCTATGCCCCAGCCGCCAAGCGCAGGTATGGGTACTATGTGCTGCCCCTGCTGTACGGCGACCGATTTGTGGGCAGGGTTGAGAGCGTCTTCGACAGAAAAACACAGAAACTGCAGCTTAAAAACATCTGGTATCAGGAGAGCGTTGTGCAGGACACCGCGCTGCAATCAGCCATCGATGGCTGCCTCGCGCGCTTTGAGGCCTTTCATCAGGCAGACGCCTCACAGGGTCTTTAGCCCCTGATACCACTCTCACCCATTAATGCTTTGATGCGGCGGATCTTTTCCGCCTTATCCTTGCCTCGCTCAATCGGCGTAGGCTGCGACTACGCCTCATTCCCTCGACTTCGATAAGTCGAAAAATCTCTCTTCGCATCGGTGCATTACTGATTTCGAATGGTATAACGCAGCATCGGGGTTCACTTGATCGTTAAACCCCTGACCGAGCGATCCACGGAAATCGCAATGGCAGCCAGCACAAAGACACCAAACACCACATTCTGCCAGTAGGGGCTGACACCGATGAAGTTCAGGCCGTTGTTGATCAGGGCGACTGTGAATACGCCGATGATCGTACCCAGCGCGCTGCCGCGCCCGCCCGAAAGGGCTGTCCCGCCCAGCACGCAGGAAGCAACAATCAGCAGCGTGAAGGGATCTCCGGTTGTTGGCGCGCAGCTTCTCAGTTTTGCGGCAAGGAAGATCCCGCCCAGCGCGGCGCACAGGCCATTGACTACAAACACCGAGATTTTGGTACTGTCCACCGGCACGCCCGCGACCCGTGCCGCGCGCTCGTTGCCGCCAATAGCGTACAGGTTCTTGCCGACAGTTGTGTGTCCCTGGATGACATATACCAATCCCACAATAAGAAGTGCCAGAACCAATGGAAGGCCGATCACGCCCAAGACGGGGATCTTAAACCAGTCTGTCGCAAACCACATCACTTTTTGAACGGAAACTGATTTGTCGGATATCAGCAGAGCCGCTGACTGCCAGACGGACATGAACCCGAGCGACGCGATAAAAGATGGCACTTTCAGCTTGACGTGGATCATGCCCAGCAGGAGACCCGCAAAAAAACCGAATGACAGTGACAGGGCAAACGCGCAGATTGTCGCCAGCCACGGCGGAAGGTTTGCGCAATACACATTGAGGCATTGAACGAAAAGCACATTGGATACCGAGCACATGGCCCCCGTCGACAGGTCGATGGAGCCGAATATCAGCACAGAGGTCATGCCGGCTGACATGATCATCAGCGGGGCGGTATCGCGCAGCATATTTTTGATATTCGCCGCGCCCAGGAAATTTTGCTGTGTAAGGGAAAGGCCTACCAGAAGGATCACGATGGCTGAGAAGCTAAAGTATCTTGTGATATTATCCCGCAATTTCATTCTGCTCTGCACTGAGCTTGCAGTTTTGGTATCATTGGCCATTTTCTTCGCCTCCCCTACATCATCAGGCTGACTACGTCCACCTGGCTGGGTTTGCCGTTAACGGGTGCATCAAACTCGCCGGTCACCAGGCCGTCCTTGAGGACCATCACGCGGTTGCTCATCCCTATGCACTCATCCAGCGTATCGCCCAGCAGGATGACGGACTTGCCTGTATTGACCATCTCCCGGATGAGGGCATAGATTTCTTCTTTGGCGCCAACATCCACCCCGCGTGTCGGATGGTTGAGTATCAGGATATCAGATTGGCTGGCCAGGGCGCGGGAGAACACGACTTTCTGCTGATTGCCGCCCGAAAGCTGCAGCAAAAGCTCCTTGCGACCCCTTGTCTTGATGCGCAGGCGGTCGATCCAGCTGTTGGCCTGGGCGGCGATCTTCTTTTTCGAAATAAAGATGCCCCTGGCTATTTTCTTGTTGTTGGACAGAGCGATATTGGCTTCCACCGACAGGGTCATGATGACGCCTTCATAGAGGCGTTCTTTGGGGATCATCAGGATCCCATGTTCCAGCGCTTCCTTGGGTGACCGGAATTGAACCTGTTTGCCGTTTAGCAGTATTTCTCCGGATGTAGGCTTCTCATCCCCGCACAGCACAGAGCAAATCTCTTCCTTGCCCGACCCCACAACGCCGCATAGCCCCAGTACCTCGCCTTTGCGCAGTTTGATGTCCACATGTTTGAACAAGCCGTGCAGGCCCAGATCGCGTGTCTCAAGCTCGATTGCCTCCTCAGGGTCACGCTGGCTTTCCAGATGGTAGTATTCCGTGTTCGTGAAGCGGCCTACCATCATCTGGTACAGTTTGGCTTCAGTCGCGTCGCGGGTCTTAAGGGAGCCAACGCTTTCGCCATCCTTATATACGTAGATGCGGTCGGTGACCTCCAGCACTTCGTCCAAACGGTGGGATACAAACACCACCGAATGCCCCCGCTGCGCGATTTTTCGCATTTGTATGAAAAGATTTTGTACTTCGCCCTCGTTGAGGATGGAGGTGGGCTCGTCCAAAAGGATCAGGCAGGTTCGGCCCGCCTTTGCCTTGGTCACATTCATGACCTTGGCTATTTCGATGATCTGCCGGGTCGCAAAGTTGAGATCCAGCACCTTTTTATTCGGGGTGATGTCCTTGGCGTCCACTTCGGCGAGCACTTCCGCAGCTGCCTTGTTCATTTTCTTCCAGTTGATCATGCCGAATTCGCTGAATTCTTTCTCATGTCCAAAGAAGATATTCTGCGCGACATTCAGGTTAACGATCAGCGATTGCTCCTGAAACACCATGCCGATCCCTTCCTGGTTGGCCTCCATCGGTGTGCGCGGATTGTAGTTCCTGCCGTGTATGGTCATGGTGCCGGAGGACGGAGACTGCGCACCGATAATAATCTTCAGCAGCGTGGACTTGCCAGCGCCGTTTTCCCCGACGAGGCCAACGATCTCGCCCGGGTAAACGTCGAGATCAACGCCTTTGAGCGCGTGTGTGCCAGAAAAAGCCTTGGTGATATTACGGGCGGAAAAGAACGGTTCCATTGTTTGCGTCATGCTGGTCACCTCTTCACTTGCTGATGATCTGATTGTTGCGCTGAATGGTAAGAATGACAGCGACAAGGATGATAATACCGGACAAGGCGGTCCGGATAAACGGGTTGACGCTCAGCAACACAAGCCCGTTGTTCAACACGGTCATGATCAGCACGCCCGTCACGGTGTTGAGCACGCCGCCTTTTCCGCCGGACAGGGATGTGCCGCCTACAACCACGGCAGCCTGTGCCGGGAACATCAAGCCCTCTCCAACGCCAACCTGACCCTGCCCAAGGCGGATGGTGCCGATGACGCCCGCGATGCCAAACAGCAGAGCTGCCAGCGTAAATACCTTGATTTTGACCATGTCCACATTAACGCCCACCGAACGCGGAACGCTTTCGTTTGTGCCCACCGCGTAGATATGCCGGCCGAATGCTGTATATTCCTGTATGTAATAGCAAACCGCGAACAGCGCCACCGCCACCCAGGTGATGAAGGGGACGCCGATGAATGACGCTTTGGCAGCGTCAACCAGCAGGGGGTCCCTGATGGTGGGGATCAAGCCCTGATAGGAAAGCATGCCGAATCCTTTGCATATGTACAGGAAGGCGAATGTGACCATGAAGGAAGGAATGTGCAGTTTCACATGGATGATGCCAATAATGATGCCGCATACCATGCTGGCCATAATCGCCAGCAAGACGCCCCACAGTCCCATGTTCATATTGGGATACAGGCTATTGAGCACAAGGCACGACATCAGGGATCCTGCCATGCCAACGGAACCGTTGATGGACAGGTCAATGGAGCCAATCATGATCACAAAGGTCAAACCTAGCGCCACCACCAGCGGGATTGCAAGCTGGTTCATGATCGACACTAAGTTGTCTTTTGAAACAAAACTGGCGCCGCAGGCAACGGAAAAAACAACGACCAGCACCGCAAGCACCATGAGCGGCGCTGTCTTGATGACATGCTCCTTAATATTTTCATTCCTGACCTTCTCAGTGAACTCATCTATGATGGACATAGACGCGCGGTTGATTCTCTTATCCATTTGCCTACTCTCCTGTTTGGAAAATCGCAAGGCTACAATATATTATAGCGCGCTTTGACAGCCGCTGTAAACGCAATAGACTTCAAAAGACAAGCATAGGATCCACGTGATTCGCCGGCAGGGTTTATCTGGTTTGCGATGCCGCGCATCCGGGTCAAAAAGCGGGACGGGAGCAATCCCGTCCCGCAAATCGGAGCAGTGTCTAGTGTTAAGGGAGTTTGATGGAGAACGGCTTGGAGAAGTCAAAGGAGGGGGCGGAGGTGAGGTACTCGCTGGCGTTTTCTTTGGTAATCAGTTTGGAGGGAGTAGCGAATTCGCGGAATTCAGCGGGCATTTGCGCGACGTCAATCAGGCCTGCCCATACGGCGTAGCAGATGGCCAGTGTGAAGCCGCCCTGCAGATAGCCGTTGGAGGAAACGGTCGCCGTGGCAAATCCATCCCGGACTGCTTCCACGAAATCGGTGTTGGCGTCGATGCCGACCAGGCCGACTTTACCTTTAAGGCCTTTCGCGTCAAGTGCCTGCAAAGCGCCTGTGCCCATGCTGTCGTTGGCGCACCAGATGCCGCCGACATCAGGATGCTTGCTCAGCCAGGTCTCAACAAGCGTCAGAGCATCGGCGGTCTTCCAGTTGGCGGTGTCGTCTTCTGCAACGACGATTTCGGGATACTCAGCCAGCGCTTTTTGCAGGCCTTCATAACGGGCCTGAGCGGCGGAGTTGCCCAGCATGCCCTGCACAACGAAGACTTTGCCTTTGCCGCCCTGCGCCTTGAACAGTTCCACAGCGATGTTATATCCGCCGATCACGTTATCGGGGGAAGTGTGGATGACCCAGTTGGGGGTCAGATCCTTGGGGCCGACATCGGCAGGCTTGTTCCAGGCTGTGCCAATGAAACCGCCGGATTCTGCCATGGCCTCAGCCAGGGCGAAAGCAATGGAGTTTTCATTGGGATCGGAATAGGCGATCGCGTTGCCGTTTGCCTTGGCGGCAAACTGGCGCATATTGTCTACTTCCTTGTCATTGTTGCCCTGGGAATCCAGGACCTGCATCTCATACTTCTGGCCGATTGAATCCAGATACTTCGCGAACATTTCCATGCCGACCTTGATGGTGGCGATGTAGGGGTTTTCCAGGCCGCGGATCGAAACGCCAAGATACAACAGGGTGTCCTTCTTTTCCTGCGGGATCTGCGCGGGATCGATCTGGAAATCCTTCAGATTGGCGTAGTCAACTGCGGCAAGCGCGGGAACAACGGACAGCAGCATCACGGATGCAAGGGCAAGGGCCAGCAGTTTCCGGAATCCTTTCATGGTGGCTTCTCCTCCTATCATGTTTTGAACGTCATGGTGGATACAGATCCTGTGTGTTCCAAGAAAACAAATGTGTTTTGCGCCTGTCACTCCCTTCCCGAATATGTCTCTGCGTTGATTATAGATTGCATATTAGCGCCTGTCAATCACCAAAACACAAAAAACAACGATAATGCCTAAATAACGACAACAATAAACAGCAAACGCAAATTCCTATCACACGCACGGGCAACAAATGCCCTTGCGACGAATCCTTGTCAAGAATCGTCATTATACTTTCCCCAGCACAGGAGAGTTCCGGTACAGGGCCGACAGGCTTTCCATGGACTCCAGATAGGCTATGGCATAAGGCTCATATGCCTTATGCCGCGCCAAATCGCAGTCAAATGAGGCGCCCGGCTGAATCGCCTGCCTGATGGGGCCCGCATACTCATCCAGCAATCCAACACCCATACCGGCAATCACCGCGCTGCCAATGAGGGCAGTATCGCCCAGCTTCAAGGTCAGCACATGAAGACCCAGCACATCCGCTTTGATCTGACTGAAGAGACTTGAGTTTGCCCCTCCCCCAAGGCTTAACAGCGTATTGAAGGCCGTGCCGGGATATAGTTTCTTCAGGACAGATAGATAATAATCGTACTCATAGGCAATGGATTCAAGGATCGCCCGATACAGATGCCCGCGCGTATGCCTGAAGTCCAGGCCTATGAAACTGCCCTTCAAGTTGGGATTGTTGGGAAGCACGCGCCCGGAAAAATGTGGGATGAAAATCAGGCCTTCGCTCCCGCAGGCGACCTGTTCGGCTTCTGCCTGCAGCTGATCGTAACTGACTTTCTCTCTTACCGACACTATATCGCGGAACCAGCGGATACACTGCCCACCTCCATTGACATAGGCCAGGGGGAGGAAAAGCCCATCAACGGGGCTGCGCATCATGGTCAGTGTCTTGTGCGCCACATCCGGGTTGAAGTGATCCACCACGCTGCACAGCACGGAAGCTGTGCCCGCGATATCCAGCACCATGCCCGGCTCAAACATGCCGGAACCAAATGTGCTGGCCGCGGTGTCCCCGCAGCCGGCCACCATCGGGATGCCTGTAACCAATCCGCAGCGCCCGGCAAATTCGGCGCTCAAGGTGCCTGCCACTTCAAAAGGCGATACGATGTGCGGCATTTTGCACTGGTCGATCCCAAACGTTTCCAGCAATTCTTTGGACCAAGCCTTGTTTGCGTTGTCTGACAGGCAGGAAAAATGCAGATGCGTATAGTCAAAATAGGCCTGCTGAGCACGAAGCCCGCACATTTTTCCCACGATGTAGGCATGCGGCAAAACAAACTTGGCTGTCCTTTGATAGGCTTCGGGTTGCATAGCCTTCCACCAGAGGATCTTTGGTCCGTGCACATAGGTAGCAGGCCCCCCGGAAAGCTCAATGATGCGCTTTCCGGCTTTTTCGTTCATTTCATCCATGAAGGGCCCGCAGCGCATATCCAGCCAGGAATCATACCAGGTGGACGCTTCCCCCGCTTCATCGATGCCCATTATCCCGGCCATTTGACCGTCCAGGCCGATGGCGGCAACTTCCGTCGGACGCACGTGAGTTTTCTCCATCAATTCCCTGATGGTCCGGCAGCAGGCATCCAGCATCTCCACAGGCTCCTGCCAAACAACACCGGGCTTGGGGGATATCAAGCGGGAGGCTTCAAAGGCTGTCGCAATCAGTTGAAGCCCCTGATCAAATAGGGCCGCTTTGGCTCCCTGTGTACCGATATCCACCGCAATCAGATAGGTTCCCATCGTTTCACCGTCGTTTCTTTCGCGTGAGAATCGAAAAAACTGTTTCTTGCTTTCTCTTGTTTCGTTTCGTTTGTTAAAAGGATACCGCAGACCGCCTGATTCGTCAATACCTTGTAAACCGATGAAGGAAACTGTATAATTGTTCCTATCGAAACACAGGATGGTGCAACATTATGTCGGAACCAAAGGAAAGCGCAGTTTCCCGCACATTGTTTGCGGAAGAACGCCATGTGCAGATCCTTCAGCTGCTTCAGGAAAAAACAAAACTGATCGTTTCGGATCTGTGCGATATCTTTTCCGTTTCGCCCGCAACGATCCGCAATGATTTGCGTGATCTTGAAAACAAAGGTAAGTTGAAGCGAACGCACGGCGGCGCCATTCCGCTGGAAAAGGCGGCCTTTGAGCCTAACACGATTGCCAAGACGGTTGAGAACCGCGCCACCAAGCAGCGCCTGGCGGCCTATGCTGCAACGCTGGTTGAAGAAAATGACACCATCGCGCTGGACTCCGGCACAACCATGATGGAGCTTGCGAGATGCCTGGTGGATCGGAGAAACCTGACCGTCCTGACAAACGACGTGCGCATCGCGATGTACCTTGAACGCAACGCACAAATAACCATTGTGCTCATCGGAGGCATTCTGCGGCACGGCTTCAGCGCCGCCGTAGGTCCCATCGCAACGTCCACGCTCTCCTCTTTCAATGTGGACAAGGTGTTTCTCGGGGCCAATGCCTTCTCGATAGAGAAAGGCTTTACCACCCCCGACATCCATCAGGCGGAGGTCAAGAAGGCCCTTATCCGCAGCGCTTCCGAGCGGATCGTTGTATGCGACAGCTCGAAGTTTGGGCGCATCAGTTTTGTGGAGTTTGCGGCCATTACCGATATCGACAGCCTGATCACTGACAGCAATGTAAGCCCCAAAGTGGCGTCGTATTTGCACGAGCATAAGGACAGCCTTGATTTTATCGTCATTTGATACACTTGCACTTTGGCCGCCGGGGCTTCATGGCACCCGAATCGGTCAAATGGATATCAGATCACTTCCATATCAAAACCATAGACTTTGGCCATTTGCATCAGTTGCGCCTTCACATCCCCCCGGATAATGATCTGGTGGTGTGATGTGAGGCTGTCCATGACCTGGTGTCCCTGCCCGTTTTTATAGCGCAGCAGCGCGCCGTTTCGGCAATCAGACCCCTCATACTGCACATAGTCCTCGATGACCGCTTCAATGACAGTCAGTTTTTTCATGTCCGTATGAAGCTTGGCCAGCGTGACCGGCCCTTCCTGCATCCTGCAGTCGATGACCACCGCGTCTGGGGCAACGATCTCCAGCACGCGGGGCCGAAGCACCCAGTGCGTGCAAAAACTTATCGGGGCCAGGCCAAAGTAGCCGCAATGCACGCCAAGCGCATGGTTATCAGGGTCATCCACTTGTGGAAAGCTGCTGATCTTCTCATGCTTGAGTGCCGCCATCCCCATCAGGAAGGGGTAGATGTTGGTCATCATCATCGGCTGCCGGAGGGCAGAAAACAGGATGTACTTGCTGATCAGCGTCACCGTGTCGCCTTCACATGCCCAGATGATATGATCGTATTCATACATCCAGTTCCAGGCAAGGCAGGGTGTCGTCTGGGAATAGAAGGATTCATTAAGGCAGTTGCTCCCAACGCCGACAACGCCACCGATTTCATCGATGAGGCTCTTGACCGCCATATAGACCTTGACTGCTTTGAGGATGCTGGGCAGGCTGAGCCCTTGTGTGGGCACTTCCCTTTCGCGCCAAAGCGCTTCGGCCTCTTCATCGGGTATCCCCTGCGCCGTCTGGTTCAGAGCTTTCCAGCTTCGGTAGATGATCCTCAACCCAAAGGCTTGCTCGATTTGCCGGGTACTCTCCCCTTCCCACCAGTAGAAACGCTTGAATATGCCTGCCTGCATGCCCTCGCCGGGTTCATCCTGCATCATTAAAAACTTGCTGCCCTCCTGCATGCCCCGCTTGGCTGCAAGGGAACGCATGATCACGCGCGCAAGATCGGGATTGTAGGGAGACAACACGTTGAGCTTCCGCTGCTCGCGCAAATAGGCCACGATCTCCCAATCCCACATCTCCACAGTGCCAAAGGCGCTGGACAGGATCAGGATGGGCTGTGTGATCCGCGCAAGATCATCCCCATGTGAAAAGATCGAGCCTACCAACTGCGGAAACAGCACAGCATCGGCACCATTAGTCTTAAGCGCATCCAACGTCTGCACTGGCAGGAATTCAGCTTCCTCCCCGTACATCTCAATCAAGCGATGCAACTGTTCAAGAAATTCCTTCCGTTCCCTTTCATTTGTTTCATTCAGTTGAACCGGCAGCAATCTTGCTTTCATACTTGTCTGTCTCCTTCTCATATTTCCGAAGCAGTGCGGCCTCATGTGGATCAACATCCTTCGTTTGTTAAAAGGCTTCTATGACTTAGCGTACCAGTTCATATAGCGTGCATATTGTTCCCTGTACCACGGCGCAAGCGCTGGATCCGGCTTGATTTCTTTTGTTTCATCCATCTCCTGATGAAACTGCCGGATATCCCCGCAGGCGCCCACAGCGTGGAGAGCCAGGACAGCCGCGCCGATCAGGGATGCATCCTTGTTGCGGACCAACTGCATCGGATGAGCAAAAATGTCCGCCAGCATCCGGCTCCATCTCGCGGAATTCAGTATGCCGCCGGATACGACAATCCTCTCCGGCTCTCCCAATATATCGGCCATGGGTTCATAGCATTGCAGGAGCCCGAACAATACCCCCATTTGCAGGGAAAAGTACAGGTCCCGAAAGTCATGGGTCCCCGCGATCTCCACAAAGCCCGCGCGGCGGTCATCGCGCCATCCGGGGCAGCGCTCTCCAAAGATGAAAGGCAGGAAGACAGGCGGATCAAGCAGTGGCGGCGTGCGCTCTCCCTCCATCTGTTCATGGCTTAGGCGTCCCTGCATCATCTCGTAAGCAAACCAGTCGATACAGTTGCAGGCCCCGGCAACTGCAGCGCCTCCCAGATAACCGTCAACACCACAGTAGCACCAGGTCTCCCGGTTTTCCGCAAATACCGGTACTTCTGTTGCCATCCGCATGGCACCGCTGGTGCCGACTGACAGTGTCATACGATGCGCAAGACCGCAGCCCGAGCCGATCTGGTTGCAGGCGCCATCGGAATGTGCCGGTACGACCGGTATGCCCGGCTGGACGCCGATCGCGCGCGCTGCCTCTTCGTTGAGAGGCGCGGTATCCCGATAAGTCACCAGGGTCCCGAACTGTCGCTCACCAACACCCAGCATTCGGAGTACAAAAGGATCGTAGCGCCTAGATGCGAGGTGAATAAAACCGCCGCCCGACTGTATGTTGACCGTCTCCGCCCACTCGCCTGTCATGCGCCAGAAACTGTAGCCGCCCTGGCTGATGATTTGGCGGCCCGCGAGGGAAAGCCCTTCCTTCTTCAAATACAGCAGTGTTTGGCGCGGATAGGTGACATTTGGCATGCAGCCGGTTGAGCGGTAAAGCGTTTCGGTGAGTTCGTCATCCTTTCGCATCTCTTCGCTGAAGGAAGCCGCGCGGGAAAACTCCCAGGTATATACGGGGCTGATGGGCTGCATGGCCGCATCGCAAATCCCGACGGAGTGCCAGGTGGAGCTCAGTGCAATGGCCCGTATGTCGCGGTCTTTGGCGACCAGATGTGCCACCCTCAGCATGGCAAGGTGAACACCAACGGGGTCCTGTTGTCCGACCTTGGCAATATCCGCTTCAAAGCGCTCCGACGCAGCGGCGATCAGGCCCAATTTGCTGTCATACACAAGAGCCTTCGCGGAACTGGTACTTGTTTCCAATGCCAGGACTAACACATGCGCCTCCAGTATATAAGCTGTCTAAATTGCGGCAGGTCCGTTTGGCCGAATATGGGAAGAGGGTGGCGCTCACCTTCAAGATCAGTATATGCGGCCACGCCTCCGTTTGATCGAAAGTGATTATGGGCCTATGCCTGTTCTGCCATTTCCCGATGCACTTCTTCCAGCGCTTTATACGACCTGTCAAACAGCCGCATGCTGCGGTCATAGGTCTTCCTTGTTTCTGCCTGGGGCTCATAGGAAGCAGTGATCCGAATCATCTGGTCGATGATGTCAAAGTTCTTGAACAGGCCCACACCAACACCGCCTGTAACAGCGGCACCCATGGAAGTCGCTTCCTCCAGCACCTGCGGGATCAAGGCCCGGACACCAAAGATATCGGCAATGATCTGTGCCCACACAGAGCCTTTCGCGCCGCCCCCGATGACCAGCAGCTCATCGATCTTTGTTTGTTTGTTCAGTATGTTGAAGATCAGCGCGAGGTTCATCGTGATCCCCTCAAGCACACTGCGCAGCAGGTCACCGCGCGTGTTCTCCATCTTGATGCCAAGGAAGGCCGCCCTTGCCGTGGAGCTCCATCGCGGCGCGCGTTCGCCAAGCAAATAGGGCAGGAACAGCACGCCGTTGGCCCCGGGCGGGCTCTTCTCGATCTGTTCGTTGATCAACTGGTAGGGGCTGATCCCCAGTCTTGCCGCTTCCTCGGTCTCCCACCGGCAGACGTTTGACTTCAGCCAGCTGTATGCCCCGCCACCCGTCTGCATAGTGCCGTTGGGCGAATAATAGCCAGGCACGATGTGCGCCCAGCAGACAGTGCGCATCTCGGCATCCAGCACGGGTTGCTCACTGGTGGTCGCGACCCAGGAAGATGACCCCAGGGAACAGTAGGTTTTACCAGGGCGCACGGACCCAGCGCCGACATTGGCGCAGATCCCGTCGCCGCCGCCCAGCACCACAGGGGTTCCAGGGTGCAGGCCGGTCTCCCGGGCAGCTTCCCTGGTCACATACCCCGCAACATGGGTGGAGGGCTTGATTTCAGGAAGTTTGCTCTCATCGATGCCCGAGGCTTCTATGATCGGGGCGGACCATCTGTTGGCGCGCAGGTCCATGCAGGCGAAGCTGCCGGCATCCGTCGGCTCCGTCATAAAAACGTCTGTCAGCTTCAGGGTGATATAGTCTTTCGCGTTCAGTGCTTTATACGTGTTTTGGTAGATGTCAGGCTGGTTGTCACGCACCCACATAAGCTTTTGCAGCCCATAGGAAGCCGCGTTGCGGTGGCCGGTGATATTGTACTGCTCCTTCAGCGTCATCTTTTCACCAAGGGCCGCTGTCTGTTTTTGCGCGCGCTGGTCAGCCCATATGATGGAGTTGCGCAGCGGATTGCCCTGCCGGTCGACGCATAGGCAGCCCATCATCTGGCCGCTGAAGCTGACCACCGCAATGTCCTTCACATCGATCCCTGTGCGCTTGATCAGCTTGTTTGTAGAGACGCAGATCGCTTCCCACCAGTTCCGGGGATCCTGTTCAACCCAGGTCTCGTTGAAATACCTGGTTCCATAGGCGTGCACCTGGCTTGCGACCATCGCGCCGTTTTCATCAAATACCGTTGCCTTGTTGCCGGAGGTACCAAGATCATGCGCCAGGATGTATTTCATGTTACCCTCCATGGATACGATTGGAATCGATGCGCGGCCCGCAAACTACGCCCCGGGTCCTTTGTTCGGGCAGAGCCAGGGGGATAAGAAGGATCAGGATGTCTATTTTCCCCTGGCTTTCCTGACTTCCTCGACCATCTTGCGACCCACTTCAACAATGGCATCATAGTCGCCGATTTTTGCGCCTTTTGTCAGATCGCTGCCCGCACCGACCGCGACAGCCCCGGCTTTGATCCATTCGCCCGCGTTATCGGCGGATACGCCCCCGGTCGGCATCATTTTTGCGTAGGGCAGCGGGCCCAGGAACGACTTGATGATGCTTGGCCCAAAAAGGTTGCCCGGGAAAATTTTGATAATGTCAGAGCCCGCCTCCATGCATTCCACGGCTTCCTTCACGGTCATGGCGCCTGCCATGCTGGCCACTTGGTAGCGCAGGCACAGTTTGGTCGTCTCTACGTTCAGGCAGGGACTTACCACAAAATGCGCACCTGCCAGTATCGCCGCCCGCGCGGTTTCGGGATCCATGACTGTGCCTGCGCCAATCAGGATGTCTTCAGGTTTATACTTTGCCGACAGGCTGCGGATGATTTCCGCGGCGCCGGGCACCGTAAAGGTTATCTCTATGCCAACAATGCCCGCCTTGATGCAGGCGCCGACGATTTTGAGAGCCTGTTCGGCGTTCTCCGCGCGCACGACCGCGATAACGCCGCAATCGGTCAGGCGTTTCAAAACTTCAAGTTTATCCATTTTCTATCTCCTGTTTTCTTCTTATTTGACGATATATGGGCTGCCTTCACCCTTGAGAATGCTGATGGCATTCTGCGCCGCCATCATACCCATGTTGCGCACCGCCTCTGCAGTATGCGCCCCCGTATGGGGCGTAAAAACCACGTGGGGCAGACCGATCAGAGGCGAATCCTTGAACGGCTCCTGCTCAAAGGCATCCAGGCCCAGGCCGCGCAGCTTGCCTTCCCGCAGGGCCTTGGCAGCAGCCTCCTCATCAATGAGCCCGCCCCGGGCTGTGTTGATGATAATGGCCCCCTCGCGCATAATGACCAGGCGTTCAGCGTTGAGCATATGACGGGTCTGCTCCGTGAGCGGGACATGCAGGGAAACCACATCGCTTGTTTGGAGTAAGTGATCCAGATCGGCAGCAACAATCCCGTGAGCCGATGCAAAAGCCTGGTCCAGATAGGGATCGAAAGCCTGCACAGCCATTTCAAACGCGAGAGCACGCAGGGCCAATTTTTTGCCGATCGCGCCCAGGCCCACGATGCCCAGTGTCTTCCCCGCCAGTTCCATCCCGTCGCTGCGCGGCCACTCGCCTTTTTCGACGGCATAGTGCAGGAAAGGGATATTGCGGGCCACTGACAGCATCAGGCCAAAGGCCAGCTCACACACCGCCGTCGCATTGGCTCCCGGCGTGTTGGTGACCGTGATGCCCTTCCTTTTGCAGGCAGGGATATCCACACGGTCAACGCCCGCGCCGTAGCGCGAGATGACCTTGAGGGAAGCAGGCATCTTTTCGATGATGTCCGCCGTGATATAGTCAACGCCGGCCACATAACCGTCTACACCCTCCAGGCGGCTCAACAGATCGTCGCCCTTCAGGGGGATCCCCAGGTCGTTGTACACCACCTGATCGGCAAAGCCCTCCAGCAGCGCGCGCGCCTGCGCGTTCTCCGGTTTTTCAAACGAAGTAGGGGTGACCAGGATCTTCATGCGCTCACTTCCATTTCGGATTGTCGATCACGGCGGGCTGGCCGTCTCTTTCCACCATCAGTTTGCGGTAACCTTTTGTTTCAATGCTGCCGTAGTCATGGCCCGCATCGGCACGGAATACAAAGAAGGTAATGAGCTGCTCATCGGGGCTGACATTGATGCTGCGGTGGGCATAGCGTTTGGGCACATAGACGGCTTTGCCCGCTTCAAGCGCCAGGGCCCGCCAATCGCCCTCGGGATTCTCCAGCAGCATGTAGCCTTTGCCCTGCAAACAATAGTAAACCTCTGCCGTTTCCATGATCGTATGGAAATGGCCCTTGGTCATGAAGTACTCGTCGCCCACTTTGCCCGGATAGACGATGCTGCAGCCAAAGGCCAGATCACCCGAAGTTTCGGGCAGCTTAAGCCCGTGAAACTCATAAACGAGCTCATCTTTCTTCCCCAGCATCGCCCGGTAGGCGGCATCTTCATAAAACATGCCCTTCATCTGGCTTAGGTAGCGCTTACCGGTGTCTACCACGGAAGAAAGCCCGGTCTTCAGATCAAAGTCGATCACGCAACCTTTTTCAAAATCCAGGGCTTTGTCACTCTTGTTAAAATCCTGCATGGAACTATCCTCCAAACTTTCCTGACGCAATATCGCTCAGGTGATACAGTGTTTTTCCTTGGATGGGCTGATGGATGACTTCCGCGATCACCTGCGTCCACCCATAGATGAAATACATCCAGCCGTCATACACTTTCAACACCCGGTCCTCCTGCTGACGGATCGCCTGATGCATGAAATCCAGCTGTCCGCGGTAATTGATCTCCCACACCAGGGATTTCATCGGGAAGAGTGCCGCATCGGATATCGGAGAACCTGGCCTGTCTTTTCCCAGGCCTGTGGCATTGATGATCAAAGAGCCTTCAGGCATATCCCCCAGCACCTTGTCGTTATCCTGCGCGTCTGGGGTGAGGTAATATTCCATCCGGACTGTCCCCGGGTTGAGCCGGTCACAGATCTTCTTCAGCGTGTCCAGGCGACCCTGGCTGCGGTTACAGACCGCGATGCGTAGGGGTTGATTTCCTTGAAAGTCCTTTCGCAGGAAATAGGCGCACATGGAAATCGCGCTGCCGCCCGCACCCATGATCATCACGCTGGCCTCGGGGTGATCCCTCCAGTAATTTTCGGGGATAAACTCCTCCATCGCCATGCCGCAGGTGATCGGATCCTTGGCATGGCCGCGCAGCAGCTTGCCGTCTTCGGATTTGGAGATGGAAGAAAGCTCCGAAAAGGCCAGCGCATAGAAGTCAAGAAAGTCGAAACTCCCTTTGGCTGCTTCATATAGATCGATCTTGTGCGTTGTCACCAGGGCGCCTTTGGAATGCGAGTCGTGCTTGATAAACTCAACCGCTTCACGGTAAGCCTCCGGATCGGTGTGGATGGGCAGATCGATCCCCTTGATTTGAAGATCAATCCCCATGGCCTCCATCCACTTGGGGAAAACCTGCATGATGGACGATTTGCCCGTGGTCACGCCAATAAAATACATGGTGTCGCGCTCAGCTGGATGGTAACTCATGATTTCTCTCTTCTCCTCATTTGCGGATACTCCTTATCAAGCAGCGCATCAATATCCCCGCGATAGGGCATGGAAGGCGCAGTGCCCAGTTTGGTGACGGACAGGGCACCCGTCGCGTTGCCAAAGCGGGCAGCGTCAAACAGATCCAGCCCCTGCGCAAGCGCGGTGATGAACCCGCCGTTGAAAGCATCCCCTGCCCCAGTGGTATCGATGGCTTTCACACGGATCGCGGGAATAAATTCCTCTTTCGTACCATCGCTTACATAGACGCCCTGACTTCCCATCGTGATTACTACATGATTGACGCCCATGCCCAGCAGGATGCGTGCCGCTTTTTTAGCGTCTTCGGCATCATTGACAGGTATTCCGCAGAGCGTTGCGGCTTCCGATTCGTTCGGGGTCAATGTGTCGATTTTACGCAGCAAGCTTTCGGGCAGCCAATGCGCCGGGGCAGGGTTGAGCACCACGCGGATGCCCGCGTCACTCGCAATATCAACCACCTTCTCCAGCGCGTCCCCGTTGATCTCCAGCTGCAGCATCATGATGTCCGAGGCACGGATAGCCGGTTCTGCCTTTCGGATGTCCTCATCGGTGAAGTGACCGCAGGCTCCGCTGACAACAAGGATCTTGTTTTGTCCCTCAATCTCGTTGACCATGATCAGCGCGGTGCCGGTCTCCACCTCCTCATCTTCCAGGATAAGGTCGGTGCGCATCCCTTCGGAAAGGTAAAAATCCTTGGCTACCTTGCCAAACACATCCTTGCCCACTTTGGTGACCAGGGTGAGGTCCGCGCCGGCTCGGTGCGCAGCGACGGCTTGGTTGGAGCCCTTCCCCCCCGGTCCCATTTTGAATGAACTGCCCAGAACCGTCTCCCCTGCCTGCGGAAGGCACTTCGCCCTGGACGTCAGATCCACCACAAAACTGCCAAATACAAGTATTTTCTGCATCTTATACCCCTTCAGTTTAGTTCAGCACCATGACCGCCTTGAGCGCGCCTTGTCTGTCCTTCATATACGTAGCGACATCTCCTGCGAAGCTGTCCAGGCCCAGGGTGTGCGAGATCATGGCCTTCATATCGACCATGCCAGAAACGCACAGCTCCAGACAGGCGGGGAAATAGAGCGCAGGCACGGCATTGCTTGCCCTGATCTGCAGCTTGCGGTCATGAAACAGCCGCATGTCAAAGCTGGCATAACGCGTATCATCCACGCCGATGCCAATGAAACCCATGACTCCGCCTATATTGAGCAGTTTCAGCGCATCCGGCATCACGTTGGGCGGGGCGGTCATCAATATCCGGTCCACGCCACCCTTCGGGAAAGGATACTTTGAGAGGTCCGTTGTATCCGAATGGAGCACCTCGTCTGCGCCCCACACTTTGGCCAGGCGATCCCTGGCGTCCCGGCCTGATGTATTGACAGCGTAAATGCGCCGCGCGCCCATCAGCCTGGCCAGGCGCAGCGCAAACAGGCCGATGGGCCCAATGCCGTAGACCAGGACATCCTCGCCCAGATCAAGACCGGTGACCTTCAGCAGGTCATAGGCTACCCCCATGGGCTCAGTCAGCGCGGCCTGGGCATAGCTCATCCCGGAAAAGGGCACGCAGGATTCACAGGGTACCATAATATATTCCGCAAATCCCATGGTCCTGATGCCCGAGTTGAACATGGACCTGCCTGTCATGTCCTTGTCAACCTGCCCGTTTCTGGACAGTGAGGAAAAGCGGTCAAAGGTGCCGCTTTCCAGACAGACATCCTGGCCGGGCCTGACATTCTGGACGGCGGAGCCAACACCATGCACAACACCCGCAATTTCGTGACCGATGGGTTGAAAGTCCTCAGCACTGGCTGCAGTGCGCAAATCTGTGCCGCACAGCCCGCAGGCCCTGACCTGTACCAGCACATCATGGGGCCCGCATTCCAGGACGCCTGTTTCTATCAGTTTGAAATCAAAAGGTTTCCTGACAAGTATCGCCTTCATTTCAGCTACACCCGATTCTTGTATACTTCCGGCACTACGACACCCGGCTTATCGTTAAACCAGCGTGGTGCATCAACAGCGGATACCAGCGCGATGTTGCCGTGGGGCTCAAAAGCGCCGGAGCGCACGATATACTTTGCCTTTTGCGGGTAGGTAACCATGAATTCATCATAGGGTATCAGATCGACCGGGCAGCGGACGCAGGCTTTCTGCACATAATCAAATAGGGGCTGGTTATAGGCTTTCATGCCGTCAGATACCGTGATCTTCTCGTAGCAGAGATCACTCAACACCAGGTCCAGCACCTGCTGGATGGTAGGCACATCCTTTTCCAGGGCCAGATCGATCCGCTGCGCATCGGTAGGGATAGGAAATCCCGCGTCACAGATAACCAGCACATCGCCATGGCCCATGTCTGCGATGGCCGTATTGAGCTTTTTGTTGAGGATGCGGCCAAGCTTCATGGCTTTTCTCCCCTTTCATAGGTGTCCAGCACCTGCATGATGCGTTCATAGACTTTATCATCCAGATCGATGTCGCCCGTGGCAGCGCTGGTCTTCGCCTGCTCGACCGTGCGGGAACCGTTGATGATCGTGGTGACGCCGGGATGTTTGATCAGCCATCCCATAGACAGCTCGAGCAGCGTCAGCCCGGCTTCATCGGCGATTATTTTAAGCTGATCCACCACATCCAGCTTTCTATCCAGCGCTTCACCCCGCAGCTGCGGATTGGTCAGGCGCATGTCGCCCGGCTTCAAATCCTTGTCGCGTCCCCGGTAGAATCGCCCGGAAAGCAGGCCCTGATGCAGCGGGCTGTATGGGATAAAGGCCATGGATTTCTTCTGGCAGTCGGGCAGGATCTCATCCTCTGACCGGTATTCCAGCGGATTATTGCAGTAATCATCGGCGTTTCTGTCAAACATGTTGTACAGTACCTGATGGGAGGCGATGGGGGCGACTTTCTCCGCTTTATCGAGCTCCTGTAAGGAAAAGTTGGACGCGCCGATATAACGGATCTTTCCGGCTGTCTTCAGCTTGACCAGGGCGTGCATCGTTTCTTCAATAGGGGTGTTGTGGTCCATCCAGTGCATCTGATACAGATCTACATAGTCAAGGCCCAGGCGCTTGAGCGACAGGTCGATCTCCTCGTTGATGCTTTCAGGTGTCAAATTGTTGATGCCCGGTCCATCTTTCTCATTCCAGCGAAGGCCAACCTTCGTCGCAATAAAAATCTTGTCACGCTTCCCCTTTATGGTGCGCCCCAATACCTTTTCCGACTCGCCGTAACCATAGATCGGAGCCACATCAAAGAAATTGACCCCGCTGTCGATGGCGGCCAGGATGGACCGCTCCGATTCGCTTTGGTTGCCATCCGTCCAGTTATAACCGGCACTGGACCAGCAGCCGTAGCCGACCACGGAAAGCGGCTCAGCAATACGGTCTACTTTTCTAAATTTCATTACTTCTTCCTCCTCTTATCCATGAGTACTGCAAACACGATCAGCAGACCGATGGTGATCTCCAGAACAAAGGGGTTGATGCCCAACAGGTTACCGCCGTTTCGCAGCGTTGCCATGATCAGCGAGCCCAGGGCCGTTCCCAGGATGCTGCCCTCCGCCCCTGCCAATGAAGCGCCGCCAAGCACCGCTGCCGCGATCGCATCGGTCTCGTAGCCAATGCCGCCTGTCGGAACACCGTTGCCAAGGCGAGCTGTCATTAGTACGCCTGCGATCGCGCACATCAAGGCACTGACAATATAGACACCGTAGGTCGTTTTGCGCACACTGATACCAGACAGCCTGGCAGCCTCCCTATTGGAGCCGATCGCGAATATATTGCGGCCGAATGTAGTATATTTGATGACCAGGGCAGCTATGCCGATAAATATAACCCATACCCAGCCCAGGGTGGGAAGCCCCAGGATGGTCTGCCTGGAAAAAGCAGCGTAATCTTTGGGGATCCCGGAGATCATCTGGGCATTGGTGATGAGCATGATCGCTCCCCGTACAGCGGTCTGAATGCCCAGCGTCGCGATAAAGGGCGGTACTTTGCCATCATAGATAATGGCCCCATTGATCAAGCCGACCAAAGAAGAGATGGCCACTGCCACGAGGATCGCCAGGGGAACTGGCCAGGCTACCGACGCTTTCGTGCTCATAAACATGGCAGACAGAACACCGGACAGTCCAACGACCGCACCAACGGACAAATCGATTCCGCCGGACATGATCACGAAGGTCATGCCAATCGCGATGACGCCGTAAATAGCTGTCTGACGCAGAAGGTTCTGAAGATTGTTAACGGTCAGGAACTTATCCGTCAAAAGGCTTAGGACGAGAAACATGCTCCCTATCAGGATGACCAGTACCATGACCGTGGACAATTGCTTCTTGCTCTTCATACGGGCAGGTTGATTTGTCATTGCTCATTGCTCCTTATTGCACGATAAGCCGAATTCAGGCTGTCAATCCTGAGGCCAGCCTAACCAGGCACTCTTCATCCATCACGCCATCCCTGCAAAAATCATTGCGATCGATCACATCCATGATGCGGCCCTCCGACATGACCGCGATACGGTCGGACAGTCCCATGACCTCCGGCAAATAGGACGAGATCACAATGATGGCCGCGCCTTTTTTAATCAAATCTTCAAACAGGCGGTAGATCTCCACCTTGGCGCCAACATCAACACCAATGGTCGGCTCGTCAAAAATGAACAGCTTACTGTTGCAGGCCAGCCATCGCCCAATAATGACCTTTTGTTGATTACCGCCTGACAGATTGTAGACCTTTTGCTGGATAGAGGGGGTCTTGATATTGATTTCACCAACATAGTGGTCGGCCCTTTGCGATTCCCGGCGCAGATTGACTATGCCGCCTTTGCTGATGGCATCATAGGATGCCATGTTGATATTGAAAGCAACGCTCAAGTTCATGGCCAAGCCAAAGCGTTTCCTGTCCTCTGTAAGGAAGGCCACGCCTCGCCGGATGGACTGCTTGGGGTTTTTGATGCGTACGGGCTTGCCTTCAAGGAGGATTTCGCCGCTGTCCAGCGGATCTGCGCCCGTCAGCGCACGCATGACTTCGCTGCGCCCGGCGCCCACCAATCCATACATACCAAAGATCTCGCCCTGCCGTACCGTAAAGCTGATATCACGGAAAACACCGGCTCGATTGAGATTGCACACCTCCAGCACAGGGGCCGCTGGCTCCTGCCGGTTAACCGAATACATCTCCTCCAAATTGCGGCCGACCATCAGGGAGATCAGGCGGTCCTGAGTGATATCTTTAGTCGCAAGGGAGGCAACAAACTGGCCGTCCTTAAGCACCGTGACCGTGTCGCAGATCTGGAATATCTCCTCCAGGCGATGCGAGATGTAAATGATGCCGCAGCCCGCCGCCTTCAAGCGCCTGATAAGCGCGAAAAGCTGATCCACTTCTTCATTGGTGAGCAATGCTGTGGGTTCGTCAAAAATGATGACCTTTGCGTTTTCGTGCACGATCTTGCCAATGGCCACCATTTCCTGCTTGGCAATGGTCAGGCTTTTCAGCTGGATTGACGGATCAATATCCACACCGATCTGTCCAAGGGATTCGATCGTTTCTCTGCGGATACGTGCCCAGTCCACCAAACCGTTTTTCCGTGGAAGCTTACCTAAAAAGAGATTTTCACCCACGGACAGGTGCGGCGCCATCATGACATCCTGATAAACCGCCCCGATGCCAAGTTCCAGTGCGGCAGCGGGGTTATGGATCTCCGTCTTCCTGCCCTCTATATAGATCTCCCCGCCGGGATCTGCCTGATGGGCGCCTGTCAGCACTTTGATCAGGGTCGACTTCCCGGCGCCGTTTTCTCCCACGAGGGCATGAATCTCCCCGGCATGGACAGTCAGGGAAACACCATTGAGCGCCTTGACACCGGGGAAAGTCTTGGAGATATTGGTCAGCCTGACCAATTCCTTACCCGGAGCCTTCATCCGATCATCCTCCTCGCGGCATATAGAATTCTTCACGGCTCCAATATTGACCAACCCATAGGGTTGCTATGGGTTGGTCAACTGTCTTTAGCTGCTCAATTACTCAGTCAGGGAAGCTGCAAAGTCCTTGGGTTCAGCAGGCCCTGGATGGCGGGATCAGCGAAATTGGCCAGGGTCACAACCGTGGCACCGGTATCAACTACCTTGGGGATCTCCTGCCCGTTTAGTTTCTGCCAGGCAAAGTCCACGCCCTTGTAGCCCATGCCATAGGGATCCTGCAGGATCAGGGCCTTCAGGTCGCCGTTCTTGACAGCCTCGATTTCCTCTGGGTCGGAATCAAAGGCGATGCCGACGATCTTGTCCTTCAATCCTTGCTCGGAGATCACGCGTGCAACGCCGTCGCCGGTCACGTTGTTGCAGCCAAAGAATCCGATCATGTCATCGTTGGCGGAGATCTGATCCTCAGTGGCGGCGACTGACTTGATCATATCATTGTCCGTGAAGCGGGTCTCAAGGATCTCAACATCCGGGGCGATTTCCTTCATCTTGTCACGAAAGCCCTGCTCGCGGTCGATCAGGACCTGCACACCGGCCATCGCGTTGACGATGCCGACCTTGCCCTTGGGCTCGACGCCCAGTTCTTTCCAGAAGGCGAACATCTGCTCGGCAGCCAGGCCGCCGCCGATATAGTTGTTGGTCGCCAGGAAGGAATCGTAGACTTCCTCATTGAGGCGATTATCAATGATGATAACGACGATTCCCTTGCTTTGCGCATCCTGCAGCGCGGGGATGGTCGCATCCGAAGAGGTGGAGGCGATCACGATCGCCTTGGGATTCGTGCTGACGATGTTCTCCAGGATGGAGACCTGTTCGTCGATGTCTGCTTCGGACGGGGGGCCATAGGTGGTGATCTTGACGCGGTCCGGGAATTCCTTGCCATAGTTCGTCGCGCCGACCAGCACGTACTGCCAGAAGTCGGACGTCGTGGCCTTGATGAGCACGGCTACATCGACGGGCGCAGCCATTACAGCCAGCGGGGCGATGAGCATCAGGGCAACCAGGAACAGGGACAGCAACCTTTTCATTGGGGTTCCTCCTTTTATTATTATGGGACGGCACCATTTTACCATCACCACAGTGTATAGGTATTTTATCACGATGATGGATGATCTGTCAACATAATTTCCGTTTCAGACTTACCTTTGGGCGTGTTAAGTTCTTCTTTCCGTATCAAAAAATCAATGCTTCGGATGTCAATTCTTCATCAAAAACGACCGCGACCTTGCCGCACTCGCCGGATGCCATCAGGGCATAGGCTTCCGTGCATTTTTCCAGGGGGAAGCGGTGCGTGACAAGCCGGTCAGGGTGGATGTTCCAGCGGACGAGGCGGTCCACCAGGTCCTCCATGCGCCACAGGCTGGTGACCCAGGAGCCGTATATCGTCTTTTGCCCGTGGATGATATCGGGGCTGGGCGAAAAATTGGCAGTGCCGCCTTCGCCGACAAAGGCGATCTTGCCCCACTCCCGGGTCGCGCGGATGGCCAGGGTGCGCCCAGCCTCATTGGCACTGCAGTCAACAGCCTTCTCAACGCCCTTGCCCCCTGTCAGGTCGAGGATCTTCTGCAGTGTCCCCTCTTCGGCAGCAAATACATGATCAACCAGGCCCAGGTCCTGGGCGATCCTCCGACGGCCCTCGTTGGTTTCCACCCCTATGGTCAGATTGGCGCCCATCCCCTTGGCCAGCTGCAAGGCTGCCAGACCGACGGGACCCAGGCCCACGACCAGCACCGCGTCGTTGCCCGACACGCTGATTTTCTCAAGCGCTTCATACACAGTGCCAAAGCCGCAGGCAATCTGCGCGCCGTCCAGGTAGCTCAGCTCATCAGGCAAGAGGACCAGGTCCTTTTCGTCCGCCAGGATATAGGGTGCCATTGCCCCGTCGCGCTGCCACCCGTAAGCGGCGCGCAGCGGGCTTGAGCAGGATATCGCATAGCCCATCCGGCAGTCATGGCACAGGCCACAGCCGGAAATGTGATAGACAACTACGCGGTCACCTTTCTTGAAGCGCTTGAGGTGCGTCCCCTCCTCCACGATGATCCCGCATGGCTCATGCCCTGCGATGGTGCCGGGGATGTACCCCTCCGCGCCTTTGCCCAGGTGCTCACGATAGATCGCGCGGATATCGCTGCCGCAGATCGTGGAGGCCATCGTCTTGAGCAAGACCTGCCCACACCCGGCTTGGGAATATCAAACTCCTTCATCTCAACAGTGCTGTTTCCGGGCAGTATAGCACCCAACATCTTCCCCTGCATCGCTCTTTCCTCCTCTAAAATACGATCGTGTGCTTCAATCCCTTGACGTTCTTTGAGTTTTCAAAAGCCTCCGGGGCTTTGTCGAGCGTGTAGCGGTCCGTGATGATGCCGCTGACATCGATCAGCTTTTGCCCGACAAAACTGAGCGCCTTGCGGAACTGCATGATGCTTGAGCGGGTGGAACCAGTCAGGTACAGCTCTTTATAGTGGATCAGGTTGGTGTTGATTGGGACAGGCTGCTTGGCTTCCGGAACACCGCCGAAGAAATTGATGCGCCCGCCATAGTTCATCAGGGCGAGCATGGCCGACTGGACCTGGGGCACCGGGGCGGCCGTGATGGCCACATCCAGGCCTTGGCCATTGGTGCGCTGCATGACAAAGCCCTTCAAATCATCGCCGCTGTAGGTGACTGCCCCCGGCAATATCCGCCGGCAGATGGCAAGCCTGTCTTCAGACAGGTCATTGATCAATACGCTGGCGCCTGCCATTTTCAGCAGGATGGCATGCATCAGGCCGATGGGCCCCGCGCCCACGACCAGCGCATACTCACCGGGCTTGACGAAACATTTGCTGAAGCCGTTGTACACGCAGGACAGCGGCTCCGCGATGGACGCCTCTTCGAATGAAACATGCTCCGGTATGACCATCATGTTGCCGTGGCTGATCGCTGTGGCCGGGATGCGGATGTATTCCGCAAAAGCCCCGTCCATGTTGATGCCAAAGGCCTTGTACTCATCGCACAGATGCTGGTTGCCGCTGACGCAGCGGTCACAGATCCCGCAGCCGATATTGGGCTGCATCGCGATGGACATCCCTTCCTGATAAAAGGGAACATTGGCTCCGACCTTGGCGATCACCCCGGCAAATTCGTGGCCAAGGGTGAGCGGGTGATCCGCATCCACATTCTTGTATCCATTTTGCCACATGCGGATATCGGTGCCGCAGACGGAAGCGGCCTTTGTCTTCAGCAGGATCTCATCATCAGCGATCTGAGGTACCGAAACCTCTGCCAGGCGGATATCCCCCGGTCCATACAGGCGCAGCGCAAGCATATTCATGTCTCCTTTACAATACGATGATTTTGCCGTCCAGGATGGAGCGGTTGCCCGCCTCCACGATGGCCACAGCCATCAAGCCGTCATAACCTGTAACAGAGGGTTCCTTATCGTTTAGAATCGCTTCGACAAATGAAATGTCTTCCCGCAGGTAGGCATCCAGGAAAAGCGTCATCCAGCTGTTGACGAAGGACGAGCTGGTCTTTCCTTCGCTGGTTGTCACCTCGACAGAGAACTGCTTGTCCTTGCCCACATGCAGCAGCCCCTTGGTGCCGATGAGCTCAATGTGCGAATCATACCCGTACTGGACATAGGCCGCGCCGTCGATCTCAAACTGCACGCCGCTTTTCAACGTGCCTGTCATGACAACATTGTCATAGTAATCGGGATATTCGCTGCGAACCTCGGGATTCCTGTAGTTGCCCCCGATGGCGTACAACTGCCTGACATCGCTGCCCGAAAACCACCTGACGGCGTCGATATCGTGGGAGTTGACCTCTGCCAGGATGCCGTTTGACATCTTCAGGTCGTACATCCAGGGTCTTGGCTTGCTGGGGCCGCGGGTGTGGGACTTGATCAGCACCAGGTCGCCTATCGCCCCTTCGTCAAGCAGGCGCTTGGCCTCAACAAAGCTCTCGTCATGCCTGCGCATGAAGCCGATCTGCAGTTTGACACCGTTCTCCTCGCAGACCCGGATCATCAGGCGGCACTCGTCCACGTTCATCGCCATCGGCTTTTCGCACAGGATATGCTTGCCGTGTTTGGCGCAGTCCAGCACGATGCCGCAGTGCAGGTCGGTCGGCGATACGACAATGACCGCATCCACCGCCGGATCGTCCAGAAAAGCGTGATAGTCCGTGGCCCACTTTGTTATCCCCAGTTCCTCCGCGGCCGCCCTGGCAGCGCTCTCCTGGATATCCACCACGGCTTCCATAGCCGCGCCGGGCACTTTGTTCACAAAGTTGCGCGCGTGTATCATCCCGGCCCTACCACAGCCGATCAGGCAAATCCCCACTTTATCATGCTTCACGGGAACACCTCCCTGTCCTGATGAACCAGACAATCAACAAGCCTTTATCATCCTGCATTATCTGATTATAGGTGCATTGTAGCATGCAGCCGGGCATTTGCACAATCGTTTTTTATTGTTTGTTGTTGTTTTCTTTCTTAATTGATCATATTCACAGCTGTCCGGCATCCGGGTGCACCTGCCCGCAATAGAGCGCGTACTGCTCCTGCCATAGGCCGGGCTCCTGGGGAAGATACTCCCTGAGCGCAAAGGAGCGCCGCACAACTTCCCGCCCCTGGGCGATATGGCTGATGGCATGGTCCGCCAGCATTTGCACCAAAATGTTGCCAACCGAACTTGCTTCGACCGGCCCCGCGATGACCGGCAGATTCAGCGCGTTTGCCGTGAACTGGCAGAGCACCTCATCCCGGGCACCCCCGCCGACAAAACTGACTGCCTGGAACTTTCGGTTCAGGAACTGTTCGAGTTTTTCCAAAGACCAGCGGTACTGGAAGGCAAGGCTTTCGTATACACAACGGAACAGCGCGCTCGGCGTTGCGCAGAGCGGCTGGTTTTCCCGCTTCAGCCGATTTTCAGCCACTTTGGTCGCCATTGCTCCAGGATGGTAGAAGGCTGAAAGATCCGGATTGATAAAAGCGGCAAAAGGTGCGGCCCTCAGCGCAAGCGTCTGGATCAGCTCATAATCGAAGGCCTGGCCCTGCATGGCGTAATCCGCCCTGAGCTGCTGCATGATCCACAAGCCCATCACGTTGATCGAGATCCGGTGATGGCCGGGCAGGCTCCCCTCATTGGCGATGTTGTTCACATACCCATATTCATTGATGATGGGACACTCGTTTTCCGCGCCGATGACCGTCCAGGTTCCGCAGGAGAGGATCGCAGTGCTTTTTGATGCCGGCGCCGCGAGAAAGGCAGAGGCTGTGTCATGCTCGCAAACCGCTACATGCCTGAAAGTCGGCACCTGGTTCTGGCTGAGGAAGCGCGGGCTGGCGCTCCCAATCACAGTGCCGGGCATAGTCAGCGGGGCGAAGAGCCTCCGGGGTATGCGGTACAGCTGCAACAATTCATCAATCCAGTCTCGGCTGTCCCAGTCAAGCATTTGCGTCTCGGATGCAACGCTGTATTCGGCATACTTGCGCGAAGTCAGGTAATAACCCAGCAAGTCCGGCAGGAACAGGAGCTTGTCGGCATAGTCAAAAAGATAGCCCTGCCCGTCTTCCCACATTGCCGCAAGCTGCATGAAGGTATTAAAAGGCGCGATCTGGTTGCCGGTGTGCATGTAAAGCGCCCGGGCATGGATTTTCCGATAGATGGCATCCTGATGACGGCCGGTGCGCGGATCCCGGTAGGATCTGAGGGGAAACAGCAAATCTCCATTTTCGCCTATAAAAGAAAAGTCGTTGTTGAAGCTGTCGATGCCAAATGATCCGAAGGGTTTTTCCGCCATCGCCTTGCGGATCCCTTCGCACATCCCGTCATAGATGCCCGGAAAATCCCAGTACAGGCCGCCTGCCAAGGGGATGATCCTGTTCCGGAACGCATGGACGGGTGACAGCGCAAGGCGTTCCCCGTCAAACACACCGCGGAACATTTTGCCGCTGCTGGCGCCAAGGTCAAAGGATAAATAATCCATACCCCGCGATCCCCTTATATCAGCGTCTTTGCCAGGCCGCAGAAGGCATCCGCCTCAATCCTCTCCAGCATCGAGTAGGCCATAAATAAGTCCGGCCCTGATACAACAACGCCATGTTTTTCCTGGATGACGGCGATGGGTTTCCTTTCCGCCAGTTCCCGGCGGGCATCGAAATATTCATACACCTTTTGCGCCAGTTCCGGGGTGTAAGCCTTGGTATAGGGGATGCATTCCACAATCCCGCGCCCCATGGTTGCCTCCGTGACATTGGGGATAGGTTTTCCAAAGGCGATATAGGGCATGCAGTAAAAAGGATGGGCATGTATCGTAGCCCTTATGTTTTCAAAGCCGGAGAGCATCAGGACATGCATATCCGATTCGCGGGACAGTTTGCCTTCTCCCTCCAGGATGTTATGCTGGTAATCGATCAGCAGAATATCCTCGGGGGACAGACAGCAATGATGCCGCTCAGACATCAGGGAAGGCGTGATCAGGATCCGGTTTTCATCCACGCGCACCGCGAAATTGCCGCCGGCAGCGTTCGTCAGGCGGCGTTCCCACATGTTTTTGGCTGTGACGCACATTTCCCTGCGCATTTCCAGGTAAGATAAATCGGCCATTTTTGCTCCTCTTGCCTATATTCTTGAGATTTCAACCTGTTCAAGCAATTCCACCGCCCGCTGCATGTCAAAACCCACGGAAACCGGGGACTCCGCTTTTGCGGAGGAAACGGCAACAGCGTAGCGAATGGTTTCCTCAATGTCAAAGCGATTTTCAAAACCATGCAGAAGCCCCGCGATGAAACAGTCCCCGCAGCCGATGGTATTGAAAACCTGCACCCTGGGAGAAACTGCCCGGTACATCCGGTCCCGGGCGCGGACGATCGCCCCATCGCTGCCCAGGGAAACCGCGACCACCTCGATCCCAAATTTGTCCAGTTGAAGAATTGCGTCTGTGATATCTTTCTGGCTGACGAGTTTTCTGCCGGCCAGGGACGCCAGCTCGTCCAGGTTTGGCTTGATCAAAAAAGGCTGTCTGCGGATGCCCGCGCGCAGGGTATGCCCACTGGCGTCAAGGTATACCCTCGGCTTTTTGGCGCTGAGCAGGTCAAGCACCTGGCTGTAGACGTCCTGATCCGAAAAATTGGAGACGTCCCCGGAGAGGACCAGGTCATCCTGCATGCCCACATTACGCGTCAGCAAATCAAAAAGCGCCGCTATCTGCTGCAAGGAAGGTTTCGGCCCTTTTTCGGCTATCAGCGTACAGTCCCGGGTTTCCTCTTCGACGATCAGGTAGTTGTCACGGCTCTCTCCATCATCCCCATGAGTGAATATTACCTCAACGCCCGATTCCGCCAGAATGTCCTGGATTCGTTTCCCGTTTTTTCCAAAGCTGAATCCAAAGGCGCAGGAACCGGTACCCATGATGCTCAGGTTGATGGATACATGGGTCCCTTTTCCGCCGATGGAAATCGCCGATGACTTGATGCGGTTGGTGATGTTCTTTTCCAGCCGGTCAAAGTAGAAGATATGGTCGATGCCCGGGTTCAGCGTCAGGGTGTTGATCATTGGCTTGCTCTCATCTGTCTATCCTTTACGGCTCCGTCCTGGTTCCATGCAATTGATCTCCCAGTTCAGCCAGCATGTCCGATGCCCGGAGGAATTGGCCGTACAGTTTCAGATAGTCCCCGTGGCGCTGCGCGTCGGGCAGGAAGACCCTTTGGATTTCATGCAGGGATTCAACGCCTGAATAATCCTTCCACACCCCGGACGCCCTTGCCGCAATCGCAGCGGCTCCCAGGGAGGCGGCGTCCTGATCGATGTTGGTAGTGATCACCTGCATGCCGAAAACGTCGGCGAACATCTGCATCCAGAAAGGGCTTTTGGCGCCTCCTCCGCAAAAGAGGATCCTCTGGGACAACTGCGTATGCTCCTGCAGGTGCAGGAGGGAACTGCGCAGGTTCAGCGCGATTCCTTCCATCGTGGCGCGGATCAGGTCGTCGCGCCCGGTGCCAAGGTGGAGGTTGAGGAAAGCGCCGCGGATATGTACGCTTTTGTCCTGGGATGTCCCGCCTGCCAGGCTGGGATTGAAGAATACACCGCCTGCGCCAAGCGGGGACTCTGACGCCATCCGGCTCATGCGGTCATAGACATCCTTTTCCCCCGCGATATCCCGGCACAGTACCTCCTTAACCCAGCGAAGGGAGCTGCCGCCGGAGAAGATGGAGAACGCGGACGTGTACATCCCTTCCTCAGCGTGGGCGAACACATAGGGTTTCAGGACCGGGTCCAGAACGGGCTGAAGGGAGTTGACAGGGATCCAGCTGGATGAACCCAAAGACACATATACGCTGCCCTGCCTGACCCCCACTGCGCCAAGCGCCATGCAGGCATTGTCCACAGCGCCGCAGGCAACGGGCGTTCCCTCCGCCAGGCCCGTCAAACAGGCAGCATCCCGGCTGACCTGGCCGATGACCGCATGGGATGGCGATAATTCGGGGAAAAGTCCTTCATCGATGCCGGCCGCGTCCAGGAAGGGCTTCCACATGCGCCTGCCAGCCAGGTGATACGCGCCCGTGCCGGACGCGTAGGAGAAATCCGTCCGGATCTCCCCGGTCAGCCGGAGGTTGATATAATCCTTTGAACCGATGAACTTGTACGTCTTCGCGTACAGATCCGGATAGTGCTTTTGAAACCACATGATCTTGAACAGGGAATAGCAGGGGGCGGGGAAGCCGTTTCCGGTGGCGAGGTACCATTCGTCCCGGCCGATGCGCTCAAAGAACCGCTCGCTCTCGGTTTTCGCGCGCATATCTGACCAAATCGGGATCTGGTCAAGCAAGGGCTCCCTGTTTGCGTCAATCGGAATAGCCACCAGGCTTTGCCCTGAAACGGCCAGGCAGGCGATATCCCCGGGCACTGTCCCCGTAACGCTCAGCAGTTTTCTGGTGCTTTGGCAAACCGCGTCCCACCAGTCCTGCGGCCGCTGTTCCTGCCTGTCATCCCCCGGGAAAATGGTCTTGTATTCGATAAAAACCCTGGCAATCGTCTTAAGCGATCCATCGTAAAGCGATGCCTTGATGCCGCCTGTGCCCAGGTCATACGCGATAAAGCACTTGACTGGACCCACCCCCTTCTTAGAAGATGATCCGCTCCTTCAGTTCCGGGCACACGAAGACTTTCATCAGTTTCCGGTTTTTCTCCACCCCTGGCTCGCCATGCAGTTCAAAAAGCGCGGCTTCCAGTTCGCTCAGGGGCACCGCCATGGAATACATGGGGCTCGGGTTTATGATGCCGTACTGCAGCAGTTTGATGGCCTCCCCCCAGTTGTTGCCGATCCCGGCGCAGGAACCGCTGACCTTTTTTTCACCCAGGACAAATTCATAAGGCTCCAGACTGGCTGTCCTGCCCGGAGGGACAATGCCGAAGGCTTCCAGTTTTCCGCCGCGGCGCAGCATCTTGAAAGCCTGTTCATAGGTTTCGCTTGATCCAACCGATTCGATCACATAGTCGACGCCGATGCCCCCAGTCAGGCGCAATACCTCCGCCACGGTATCGGGTGTCTCGTTGCTGTCGATGATAAAATCAGCGCCCATTTTCTTTGCGATTGCCAGCCTGGCCGCGTTGGTGCCAATCACGATGACCGGCGCGCAGGCACGTGCCTTTGCCAGGGCGCCGTGCAGCACCCCCAGCCCGCTGCCTATCACAGCTACTGACCCGCCGATGCAGGCGTCCATGCGTTGAGCGGCATGAATGACCGCGGTCAGGGGCTCGATGAAGGCGGCTGCCCAGTCATCCACGCTGTCAGGGATGGGATAGCAGTTCTTGCCCGGGGCTTTCACATACTCGGCAAACCCGCCGTCCGTATGGATGCCAAGCTGCGTGAAGGTCTCACAGAGCAGCCCGTCGTTCCGCCTGCAAAAATAGCAGGTTCCGCAGGTCAGGCAAATATCGACGGCGACACGGTCCCCCTCATGGATGCCTTTGACGTTTTTGCCAACTTTGTCCGCGACACCCCAGAACTCATGTCCTGTGATCATCGGCAATTTGTCCGCGGCGTAATTGCCCGTATAGATGCTCCAGTCAGAGCCGCAGATGCCGCAGACCTTGACTTTCACCAGCACCTCGTCGTCATTGATGTGCGGGACGGGCACTTCGCAGTATTCCATCCTGTTGGGCGCTTTGACAACCTGCGCCATCATCTTGTCAGCCATCCTGTACCTCCTTGGTCTGCTTCATGCGCGGGGGTTGTTGAATATCTTGTCGCGGCGGCCCTCATAAGGGGCTTTGATGAGCAGGGGCTTCAGGTAGGCAACCACCTTCTCCACGCCGTCGTCCACGCTCATCGTGACGTCCTCGTGCTCATAGCTCATCACATAGTCATAGCCAACCAGGGAAAGCTCCGTAATGACCTTTTTCCACGGCACGCTGCCCCATCCGGGGATGCGGAAGCGGAACGCGCGGTCCAGGCGCTGCCAGTCCCCCTGCATGAGGATGCCGCCATACTGGATATTGTGTTCCACAATCTCGCCGTCCTTCGCGTGGACATGGAAAATCCGGCTGCCAAGGGCGTCTATGAAATTCTCCACCCTCAGGCCAAGGTAGATCAGGTTTGCCGGATCCAGATTATAGCCCAGGCTGGGGTGTCCGCCCACCAGTTCAATGGCTCGCTTGGCGGTATGGATGTCATAGATCATGTTGTTGGGATGTGGCTCAACCGCGAATTTAACGCCATATTCCTTAAATTTGTCGAGGATGGGGACAAAGAGCTCGACGAATTCCTTCTCCATTTTCTCCCAGCCGTCCGCGCAGGGGAAGGGGAAATACCTGCCCCAGTTGGTGACGCCCGTGAAGCCGTTGACCACGGGGACTTCCAGCGCGTTGGCTGCCTGGGCGCTTCTCAAGAGGTTCTCGGTTCCGTATTTGATCTTCTCCTCTTTGGTGCCCGGGCACAGCTTGTCCGTGTCATAGCTGTGGGGTCCCAGGATCAGCAGGGAGTCGGCGTGGTTGGAAAGGGCCGAGATGCCGATCCCGTAACCTTTCAACATCTTCCTCAGGGAGGAAGCTTTTGCCGGATCCCGGATAACCTCATCGCAGCTGAACTGCTCGCAGCCGCTGTATGCGGGGATCTCCATCATCTCATAGCCGTGTTCCGCCATGATGATAGCCACTTCCTCCAGGCTGAGGTGGGCGTAGTTTGCAGAGAAAAAGCCTAATTTCATCGTGTTTTCCCCTTTCTTATCAGGTGTGCATCGCGCGCAGGGAGCCATACTTCTTGCGGCAATCGACCAGTACATCCGTATAATATTTGTTGTAGGTGCAGCAGCCGATCTCGCGCTGGCGGATCAGCAGCTCCAGGCAGTTGTCACACAGGGTGCACCATTTGATTTCCTTTTCTTTCCCCGTACGCAGCTTGAGGGGAAGCAGCGGATCAGCGAAGCTCTGGCGGCCTAACGCGACCATGTCGACCTTGCCCTCGGAGATGAACTTGCTGCCCCAGTGGAACATGGAGTTCACTTCCGGCGCTGCGCCAAGGATCCCGTTCCTCCCGTCGCGGTAAACCGAGTAGTTTGAGCCGGCGATGACTGCCTTTTTGGCGACTTTCTTGAACTCCTTGGCCCAGGCATGGTGGAGGTAGGCAAAATACGGAGCGTTCTTGTCTGCCTGGGTCAGAGCGACTGTGATGGACGGGCTTCCGCCGCTGCAGCAGAAGTAGGACGCGCCCCGCTCCTCCAGGCCCTTGATCAGGTCCAGCGGTTCCGTCAGATCGATGATGGGCGAATCCGGGCCTTCCGTGCCAAAGCCGCCGGGAAAGCCTTCCCAGGCGGATATCTTGGAGCCGATGAGGAAGTTGGGATCATTGATCTCCCTGCTGATACGCTCATACAGGTCAAAGGCGAACTGGCGCCTGTTTTCCCAGGCCCCGCCATACTTCCATTTGCGGTCATTATACGGGCGCAGGATCTGGGAACCCAGGTATCCGTGGCAGAGCTTCATGTCGATGCCGTCTGCGCCCGCGTCGTAGGCGATGCGCGCCCCAAGGACAAACTGGTCAATGATATGGTCAACCTCTTCCTCGCTGAGCAGCTCGCCGCCGTAGCCGTGCAGAGGTTTCACCGTTACCCGGCGTGAAAAACCCGGGTGGGACAGCTCGCCTGAGTGGGTCAGCTGAAAGACGAGGAGGGTATCCGGGTTGATCTTCTTCAGGTCGCCGACAAACTTTTCCAGGGGTTTCGCGTTGTGGGGCATGATCGACAGCTGGTTGTTGCGTCCGCGCGATTCGTTGGTGACGGTGATCGCTTCCAGCGTGATAAACCCAGCTTCACCGCGGAAGAGGTTGCTGTAGCGCTGCACAGTCAATTCCGTTGGGTTGCCCTCGTCATCCGCGTCGGCGCACTCCATCGCCTGGATGAAAAAACGATTCTTGCACAGGCGGTCTCCGATCTTGATGGGTTCAAGCAGAATATCCCTGTAGTTTTCCATGTCATCCTCCGTTCTACTGTATCCGAATGTCCGTAAGGGTTTGATCCCCGCCGCGCAAGCAAATCGCGCTATGAACTGTCTGCCGCTATATTAGTACAAAATACTACATTTTGCAACATTTTATTTTTCGGCGTCTTCCGCCCAGTCAATGCGCGTTTCCCTTGATTTTCCAAGCCGGTGTGGCTCATAAATAATGCGGGGATCATTTGACATTTTGTTTGAATTCCTGTATTATCCCCTCAACAGGCGATGTATCATGATGGATTTTGTTGGAAACTATCCGCTTTCTTCTTCACTAAAACTTGTAATGCTGAGGGTTCAATGCTGACGATTATCAGAAAAAACAAAGTGTTGGCGCTTCTGGAACAACACGCGGTGGTCAGGACGAAAGAACTGGCCGACGCCCTGGGCGTCGTGCCCGAGACGATCCGCAGGGACCTGGAGGAGCTGGAAGAGAAGGGGCTGCTGCGCCGGATCCGCGGCGGGGCCGTCGCTCCCAGCGACGGAGAAGTCGAATCTCCGGTTTTTGTCCGCGAGCTCAAGAACAGCCAGGTGAAAGCCGAGCTGTGCAAATTTACCGCAAAACACGTCGAGAACGGCGACTTTGTATTTGTGGATAACAGCACCACGCTGCTTAACCTCATCCGCTTCCTTGATAATAGCAAGGTGGTTTCCGTCCTGACCAATTCTGTCCGCCTCCTTTTTGAAGCGCAGCGGCAGAACAAGACGAACGTCACCATGATCTCCGTGGGCGGGATCCTTTCCACCTACAATATGTCACTGTCAGGGCAGCTGAACGAGGATCTGACCAATGGCCTGTTCCCGAACAAGGCTTTTGTTTCCTGCACCGGGTTTTCACTGGAAACCGGATTTACCGATACCAGCGTATTTGAGATCAACATCAAGCACAAGATGATGAAACTCGCCCCAAAGGTCATTATGGTCATGGACCACAGCAAATTTGAGAAGCGGGGCCTGGTAAAAATTGGGGACCTTGGCATCTGCGACACGCTGATCGTGGATAGGTTGCCGGATGAAGAGTACCGCCGGAAGATGCTGAGCATTCATCCCGGCCTGCAGATCCTTGAAATCGGCACCCCGGACAGCCCGGGAAAGCTGCCAACCTAATCGGATGAAGCCCAATGTATCGGAGGAACCATGACAACAGCCAGGGAAGCCGCGCGGCTGATAGACATCAGCGCCGTACAGACACACAACACCTTGAAGGATATCCGGTCGCTTGTGGAAATCGCAAAACAGTACCGCTTCATCAACGTGCATACCCTGCCCTGCTGGACAAGCGCTCTAAGTGAAATGCTTAAGGACGAGCCTGATATTTTTGTAGGCGCGCCCGTTGGCTTCCCAAGCGGAGGGCACACAGCCAAAGTCAAAATGCTGGAGGCGGAGCAACTCCTCCTGGATGGCGTTCAGGAGATGGACATCGTGATGAACGTCGGCAAATTCAAGAACCGTGAGTATGCATATGTGCTGGATGAGCTGAAAAGCATCGTCCGGCTCGCTGAGAAAAAGGCCCTGACCAAGGTCATCATCGAGCTCAACTGCCTGGACGACCGGGAGCTAAAAGACGTCTGTTCCCTGGTCATGGACAGCGGCGCCGCCTTTTTGAAGACCGGGACCGGCTGGGTCAAGGGTAATGCGAACGTCGAACGGATTGCCAATATCAAAGCCTTTGTGAAGGACCGCATCAAGGTCAAAGCCGCAGGGGGCATCAGAACCCCCCAGGAGTTTGACGCCCTGCTGGCGCTGGGGGTCGACCGCTTTGGCATCAACGCCCAGTCAGCCGTGGCCATCGTCAGGTACTATGAAGAGTTAGGCGCGAGAACTATCTAATCAATCATCTGGTTATACAGGCCGCGTGCGGTATAGGAGGTATGCAGAAGTTCATGGGACAGGTGTCCGTTGGGCTCACCCAGGAAATCTGCGTAGATTTTCGCGATCACAGGATTTTCGTGGGATTTGCGTATTACTTTGCTCTCATCTTCATCATACAGTGCTTTTTGCCGCTTGGCGCTGATGTTCTGATCGGTACTGCGGGGCTGGCCGCCGCCGGTTATGCAGCCGCCCGGGCAACCCATGATCTCAATAAAGTGATAGGGGGAGCTACCCTCCCGGATCTGGTCCATCAGCTTCCTGGCACCCGCAAAGCCGCTCGTAACGCCTACCCTGACATCCACACCATTCAGGAAAGCGTATTCCGGTAAGGGGTCTGCGATATGAATGGTCGCTTCCTTGATCTGATCCAGCCCAACAAGCGGCGTAACGTGCAGCTTTTCAAACGGCAGCTCGCGACCCGTGGTCAGCTCATACACCGTGCGCAGCGCTGCCTCCATAACGCCGCCGGTAACACCGAAGATGTCCGCCGCACCCGATGACATGCCCAGCGGGTTATGGAATGCGCTATCCGTGAGCGAGGCAAAGTCGATGCCCGCGCTATGGATCATATCAGCCAGCTCGCGGGTAGTCACCACTGCGTCCACATTGGGGTAGCCGCCGTTGCGCATCTCCTTGCGGTCGATCTCGAACTTTTTGGCAGTGCAGGGCATGACAGAAACCACGAACATATCCTTGGGGGCGATGCCCTGCTGGCGCGCATAGTAGCTTTTGACGATCGCGCCCATCATGGTATGCGGGGATTTGCAGCTGGAAAGGTGCTTGAGCTGGTCGGGATAATGATGCTCAATGTACTTGATCCAGCCCGGACTGCAGCTGGTAATCATGGGAAGGGTTGTGGGTGCGCCATTCAATGCTTTGCTCATACGGCCCAGGAACTCAGTACCCTCCTCCATAATGGTGAGGTCGGCGGCCCAGTTGGTGTCAAACACATCATTAAAGCCCAGCTCCTTGAGTGCGGAAGCCAGCTTGCCCGTGCAGCGCGTGCCCGGTTCCAGCCCAAACGCCTCGCCGATGGCAACGCGCACTGCTGGCGCAACCTGTACGACGGTGTGCTTGGTGTTATCGTTGAGCGCGCTCCACACCCGCTCTGTGGAGCTGGTCTCCTTGAGTGCGCCAACAGGGCATACGACAGTGCACTGCCCGCAAAAGGTGCAGCTGACCGCGTCCAGCGGCAGGTCCATTGCCGGGCCAATCTCTGTCTTGTAGCCACGGTTTTGCACGTTTAGGATGCCTGTCTGTTGAATTTGATTGCACACCGATACGCAGCGGCGACAGAGGATGCACTTGCTTAAATCCCGTGTGATGGACACGGAGACATCCACCTTGCGCGAGGAGCGTACATCTTCAAAGCGGGAGCGCTCGACCCCCAGCCGGATGCCTAACTTTTGCAGCTCGCACGATTGGTTACGCTTACAAATCAGGCAATCCTTGTCATGGTCGGAAAGGATCAGTTCATACAGCACCTTACGCGAATCGCGCACGATCTTGGAATTGGTGTAGATCTCCATCCCTTCCACGGCCTGTGTAATGCAGGACGCTTGCAGGGTTTTTGCGCCTGCAACCTCTACCACGCAGATCCGGCAGGAGCCGATGGCATTGATATCCTTTAAATAGCACAGCGAAGGAATATCGATGCTGTTCATGCGCGCCGCTTCCAAAATAGTTGTCCCTTCGGGTACCTCGATGGGCTTGCCGTTGATGGTCAGATGCAGCATTGTCGTCATCTCCTGTCACAGTGTAGGCAGCGCATCGCCTCGGCGATGGCGTTGAGTTTATGGTAGCCCAGAAGTACCTCGTCAAAGGTCTTGGTTCTGTTATCCACCGGCAGACAATCCTGCGGGAAGCGGTTGTGGATCTGCACCTCGTCATCGTCAACAAGCTCGGGGATGTCGATGTGGCGCCCCTTGTTGAGGAAGCCAGTACCGCCGCAGTACAGGTCGATGGATACGGCGGCTTGCTTACCATCGGCAATTGCGCGGATCACTTCATCCGGCCCGCGGGCAACGTCCCCTCCGGCAAAGATGCCCTCTATGGTGGTCATCTTGGTTTGGGGATCGGTAATAAAGGTGCCCCATGGGGTAACGCCGATATCGGTCTTTTTGATGAAAGGCAGATCGGCATACTGGCTGACTGCGGGGACGATGATATCGACATCGATCAGGAAGTTGGAGCCCTCAATGTGCGTGGTGTTACGCCTGCCGGAATTATCAAAATTGGACATTTTGCGGCGGATGCACTCGATTTTCGACACATGGCCGTACAGGTCGGGAATGATTTTGACGGGGGTAACCAGCTCCACCAGCTCCACGCCCTCTTCCAGCGCTTCGTCAATCTCAATGTCATAGGCGGGCATGGCTTCGCGGGTGCGGCGGTACAGCAGCATCACCCTGGCTGCGCCCAGCCGCAGTGCCGTGCGTGCGGAGTCGATGGCGGTGTTGCCGCCGCCGATGACGGCGACGATCTGCCCCGCTAAATCCACACTGTGTTTGAGTTTAACATCCTTAAGGAACTCAATGCCCGGCAGCACGCCCTTTAAATCCTCACCGGGAATGTTCATGCGCTGTGGGAACTGCGTGCCTGTAGCTATATAAACGGCGCTGGAATCACGTTTGAGTTTGTTAAAGGCGATATCACGCCCAACTTCCGTGTTCAGGTGGATGTTGAAGCCGCTGCGGTGCATGCGGTCGATTTCACGCTCCAGCACCTGGGAGGGCAGCCTGTACTCCGGTATGCCATAGGCAAGCACGCCACCGGCTACAGATTCGCTTTCATAAACGTCCACCTCATAACCGATGCGGCTCAGATAATAGGCGCAGGTAAGCCCGGACGCGCCGGCGCCTATGACGGCAACGCTCTTGCCGTTTTTGGGGAAGACAATGTCCTGCTCAAACTGTTTTTGGTTTTTGTAGGCGTAATCCGCCACAAAGCGCTTGAGGCTGCAAATGGCAAGGGGCTCGTCCACTGTGGACCGCCTGCATTTGCTCTCGCACGGATGGGTGCAGATGCGTCCGCAAATGGAAGGCATGGGGTTTTCCTGACAGATCAGCTCGTAAGCGTCCATAAAGCGCCCCGCGGCGATCAGTGCTACATAGCCCGGTATGTTGACGTTGGCCGGACAGGTATTTTCGCACGGGGAAATGAACATATCGCTGCAGACGCCGGCCCGGCAATGTTTTTGGTGGATATGCTCCTCATATTCCTCGCGGAAGTTCTTGATGGTTGAAAGCACGGGGTTGGGAGCCGTTTTACCCAGCTCGCACATCGCGGTTTGCTTGATAACCGCGCCAAGCTCCTCAAGCAGCTCAATATCCCCCTCGCTTCCCTCGCCACGGGTAATGCGCTCCAGAATCGACAGCATCCGCTTGGTGCCAATGCGGCAGGCGACGCATTTACCGCAGGATTCCTCCTGGATGAAATCCATAAAGTAGCGCGCCGTATCCACCATGCAGGTATCCTCGTCCATCACAATCAGGCCGCCGGAGCCCATAATGGCGCCAAGGCGGGAGATGGACTCATAATCGGTGGGCGTGTTTAGGTTATCCTTGGTGATGCAGCCGCCCGAGGGGCCGCCGATCTGTGCGGCTTTGAATTGCTTTTTGTTCATGATGCCGCCGCCAATGCGGTAAATCAGCTCGCCCAGAGGGGTGCCGATGGGTACTTCCACAATGCCGGAGTTAGCGATATCCCCTGCCAATGCAAAAACCTTGGTGCCCTTGGAGGTTTCTGTGCCATACTGGGCATACCAAGCGGCGCCATGGAGCAGAATCTGCGGAATGCTTGCCAAAGTTTCGACATTGTTGATGATGGTCGGTTTGGCGAACAATCCCTTCTGGAAGGGATAGGGCGGTTTTTGAACCGGCTCGCCGCGCTTGCCCTCGATGGATGCCATCAGCGCCGTTTCCTCGCCACAAACAAAAGCGCCTGCGCCAATGCGGATTTCGATATCAAATGAAAAATCGGTGTCCAGAATATGCTCACCCAACATGCCGCAGGCATGCGCCTGATCAATGGCAGCACTCAGGCGTTCCACCGCCAGCGGATACTCCGCGCGGATGTACACATACCCAAGGTGTGAACCGATGGCAAAACCGCCCAACATTATACCTTCCAGCACTGCGTGGGGGTCGCCTTCGATAATGCTGCGGTCCATAAACGCGCCCGGGTCGCCCTCATCCGCATTGCAAACCATATACTTTTCTGTGCTATCGGCTTTGCGCCCCGCGTCCCACTTGATGCCTGTGGGGAAACCCGCGCCGCCCCTGCCGCGGATGCCCGAAGCCTTGACCGTCAGCACCACTGCCTCCGGTGTGCTTTGCGTGATCGCCTTAGCAATGGCCATGTAGCCATCCCGCGCGATGTAAGCCTCAATACTGCCGTAGGCGATTGTGCCGCAATTGTGCAGCGCAATTTTGACCTGCTCCTTAAAAAAATCGATATCGTCGATGCATGGGATGTGCTTGCCAAGCGTCTGATGGTAGAACGTATACTTTTCCGGCACCTGATGATCCACCAGATGCGCCTTGAGGATGCTGCGCACATTTTGCATATCCAGCTTCACGTAGAAGGTGCGCTCCGGCAGGATGAGCATCACCGGCCCAACTGCGCAGATACCCATGCAGCCAGTCTCAATCACGCTGACTTCTCCTGATAACTGCAATTCCTTCAGTGTGCTGATTGCGGCATCCCTTACCTTGCCACAGTCGGCCGATACGCAGCCCGCGCCTGCGCAAACCAGAATCTGGTGATGGTACTTGGCCTGATCCGCCAGATAGGTTTGCTTTATAGTTCCCAAATCATCAATCGTGTGCAGGGTATAACCCATCATGCTCACCTCCTATTTGTAGGTCGCCAGTACGGTATCCACCTTGCTGGGGGACATCTGCCGATAAACCACATCGTCGATCATCAGGGCGGGAGAAAGTCCGCATGCCCCGATGCAGCGCGCTATTTCAAACGTAAATTTACGGTCGGCCGTTGTGCCGCCCACCTCTACGCCCAACTTCTTAACCAGATGGTCGATAATCCTCTTGCCTCCCCGTACATAGCAGGCTGTACCCAGGCAAACGCGGATGGTGTGTTCGCCCCGCGGTTTTACGGAAAAGAATGAATAAAAGGTTACTACGCCGGATACTTCGGAAAGCGGCATTTCCAGCTTATCGGCAATGTACTGCTGCAATTCCAGTGGTAGATAGCCGTAAAGCCCCTGTGCGGTGTGCAGCACTTGGATCAGGCATCCGCGTTTTCCCCTGAAGTATAGGTCGATTAAGTCTCCGATTTCGCGGAAATCAGTCAGTTTCTGTTCGGTTGCGGCAAGCGCTGTGTCCGACATGATCCATTCTCTCCTTTGTCAATACTGTCGTCATGCTGTCAGGGTTGTGCAGTTCTTGTGTAAGGAAGGTCGTGCAGGCAAGGTTGGACGATCAGCAGGAAAACGTGCCTCGAGCTAATTGTGAAATAACTGACATTGACGATATTTTATTCTCAAGATATAAGTTTGTCAACAGGAACTTGACTGGTATATCCTAAAATCCCGGTGAATTATAGCGTGTTAGGGTCAATCGAGAAAGCCTCAAGGATCTCACGCTGGGATTTGCTCACTTCAGAAGTGATGTCCTTGTATTTGCCGGTGTAATGAATCCGGGTCAGCGATTCCATTTCTTCCAGCAGAAGCCTGGGTGAATACCTTTGGGACAATGTACTTTCCCGCATTATCTCTTGGACCTGACTCATGAGGATCAGCGCAATGAACTGTACGAAGATACGGGCTGACATCCGCTGGGATGAATGTATCCGTAGGCGCTTCAGATCCAACTGGTTCTTCAGGTCGTCAAAGCACTTCCCCACAACATCTTTGTTAGGATGAGAGTTTTTCGATAAAGTAGGGGGAGGTTTCCAGCCCAATTTAACAATACTAAACAAGTCTTGTTATCAAAATGTGTATCTGTTAGTATGTTCCTGGTGAGTACATATAGGGAGGCTTGTTTGATGTTCCTTATAGACAAAGACAAAAATAGAGCGGTATCACTTGAAAAGAGATCGTTTTCTGAGTTGTATTTATCCGAAAGAAATGATTTGCAGGAATGGATTGCCCATAACCCTGTCATATTGGGGGAACGCCTTCTCATTATTCAAAAAGAATTCGCCGGATTCAGCGATACAAAAGAACGCCTAGACTTACTGGCTTTGGATGAAAACGGAAACCTCGTGATTATTGAAAACAAGCTTGATGATTCCGGGCGGGATGTCGTCTGGCAGGCATTAAAATATGTATCCTATTGTGCCACATTGACAAAAGCAGATATATGCGAGATCTATCAAAACTATTTGAGCGAGGGCTTGATATCAAAAGATAAAATTGCTGAATTTTATAATAACCCAGATTTTGAAAGCATCAGGCTAAATCCCAACGACGGGGACCAGCGGATCTTTTTTGTCGCCGCGAACTTTCGAAAAGAAGTGACTTCGACTGTGTTATGGCTTCGGGATCACGGGGTGGACATAACGTGCATCAAGGTTAGCGTATTCATGGATGATGGAAAGTTGTATCTGGATACAGAACAAATACTTCCTATCAAGGATATTGGTGATTATCAAATCAAGCTTAGTGCAAAGAAACAGGAGGACATAATTTCGTCAGGCGAGGAAGCGACACGCCAAAAACTGATCCGTAAGTTCTGGGAAAAAGCGTTGCCTGTTCTTCGAAAAAGAACAGGATTGTTTGCCAATGTGTCGCCTTCAGCCGACAACTGGCTAAACGGATCAAGTGGGGTTGGTGGTGTGGAGTTTAATCCTGTTATTCTGAAAGATAAAGCGCGGGCGGAATTATATATTGATACAGGCGACGCTGATAGAAATAGAAGAATTTTCATGATACTGTACGCAGAAAAAGAAGAGTATGCAAAGATGTTTAGTGCAGAAATTGACTGGCAAGAACTTCCCAACAGACGTGCCTGCAGAATATGCGTTTTTTATATTGAAAGCGGGCTGCTTGATGTAGAACACTGGGAAGACGCAATCAGTTTCCTTGCGGAGAATATTGCGAAACTGATGGAGGTTTTTAAACCGGCATTAGCTTCAGTGTTAGGGATTAGGTTCACTTCGTAAGCATTGTTAAGTAGAATTCCACCATTTTCTATCACAATGAATAATGAGATGATAGTCTATCAACAAATAGCGAATTGCCTTGAGTTTACGGAAGGATTGTATGCGAGCAAAACAACTATTGAGTGATGCAAAACTATCACTTGCTATGTTAGAGGATGAGGACGATAAGAATCGTCTTCGGATTCTTTGGCTTGCATCTGTTGTCATTTTACGTAGTATAGGTCATGTACTCGCAAAAGTAGATGCGGATTTTGACCCAATTCACAAATGCGTAATTGAAACATGGTGGAAGAGCATTAACGAGAGGAAGGATGGTGAAAATGCTATTTTCCATCAGTTTATTGAATCTGAAAGAAATTCGATTGTTAAAGAGTATGAGATGAACTTTCAGGATAATGCTCTGCTATCCTTTGGACTTACTGATTGGGGGGATGAGTCAAATATAACAGGAATAGAGGAACTTCAGAGCCTCTATTATCCAATTACAGAAGGTCCCTTTTGTGGAGAAGATATTCGTGACGTTATTGGTGAAGCAATTACTTGGTGGGAAAAGCAACTAGATATCATAGAAACATCTATTCGACAAAAGTATTTGCTTTGAGCCTTGAAAAGCACTGCGCACCACAATTAACGAATATGCGATATATCGCACACATCCCAGTCGAGAACGAGGTATAGTGACACTACCACATGAACGGAGGACGACTGCAATGCGCGCAAACTATACAATGGATATTGACAAGCTGATCCGATACCTTGAGGAACAGAAATCGCTTGGCGCGACAAAGGTGACCCTATGGGGAACCGCCACGCTGATTTCGGATCACAACAACAGCGTCATTATCACTACTGAGCCGCAGATTTGATATGGATACTTCGGAAACGTTATCTTTCATTGTGAATAGAATTAAATCATTATGTGGTGAATCTGGAATCAGCATAAATGAGCTCGCGAATCGCAGCAGCCTCTCCCCTTCTAAACTGTATGCGTTAATGAGCAGCAAGAGTGCTAATCCACGGGTAGAAACGCTGATAAAAATTTGTGGGGTATTTTCCATGAGTCTGAAGGAATTCTGGCGAAGTAGGTACCCTATTAGTATTGACAGCAACTTCATTCCCTAATAAGAACGATGCTGGCAAAAATGCTGATTATACTGATGCTGATTCGATGCTCTATGTGGCTTGACCTATTACGTTTAAACGAATACACTAACAATATGTGGATAATTCCACAAAAACGCTTTGGGGTGTAGGAAGTGAATGGATATATGACCGCTCAACAAGCGGCTGAAAAATGGGGAATAACGACTCGACAAGTGCAGATTCTGTGTAAGGAAAATCGTATCAAAGGTGCGACCAGAATAAGCCGGATCTTGATTATTCCGGATAGTGCAATGAAGCCAACGAACGGTATACATGCGGCGTACAAGGAGTGTAGTGATGCTTCAACCCACCATGTGTAAGAATAAGAAGGTTGATTTGTCCAATGCTCCATGGACAATGCAAGAATTCTTTGCAGGTAGTGGCTTAGTTGCTTATGGACTGAGAGGATTGTTCGCTCCTGTATGGGCAAACGACATAAGCAAACAAAAAGCGATAGTATACGAAGCGAACTTTGACAACGATCATTTTGTGCTTGGTGACATTAAAGATATTAACGGTCGAGATTTGCCCTATGCACACTTATCGTGGGCAAGCTTTCCATGTCAGGACTTGTCTTTGGCGGGTTCAATTGGTGGGATTCGCGCGGCGAGAAGCGGCTTGGTGTGGGAATGGTTGCGTATATTGGATGAAATAGAAACGCCTCCCAAGATTTTGCTTTTAGAAAATGTTTCTGGTCTGCTATCAACCAATGGAGGGGACAACTATCGGGTGCTTCATACGGCTCTTATAGAGCGTGGATATAGTTGTGGCGCTATTGTTTTGAACGCACACCATTTTGTTCCGCAATCTAGACCAAGAGTGTTTGTTATAGCTGTGCAAAAAGACAGTATTATTCCGGAGTATTTGATGAGTTCCGGACCAAGTTGGCTCCACAACAAAGCTGCCGTTGATTTGGGGTATTCTTTATCGAGTTGGATATGGTGGAGAACCGAAAAACCGCCGCATCTTCATCAAATCTTGGAGGATGTAATTGAAGAAGACGTACCGTTTGATAAAGACACTGTATTACGACTTGTTCCAGGACGGCATCAGGCAAAATTGGATGAGTTTGAACATGTGTATGCAACTGGATATCGAAGAATGCGAAACGGGGAACAACAACTGGAGTTACGCTTTGATGGTATAGCCGGGTGTTTGCGAACTCCAGAAGGCGGTAGTAGTAAACAGTATTTGGTAGTGAAGAAAAACGGAGAAACCCATGCCAGGTTGCTTACCGTTAGAGAGGCGGCAAGACTAATGGGAGCACCTGATAGTTTTATCCTGCCCGGAAGTCTCAACGATGGTTACAAAGCAATGGGAGACGCTGTGGCAATGCCCGTTGCGCGTTTCATTGGTGAGAAATTTCTTGTTAAGATTGCGGAGGCCATATATGGTTAGTTCAATTGAAAGACTTAAGGCGTTCCAATCTGAAAACAACATTTTTACAAAAGGTCCGCTTTCCTTGGTCGTCCAGTTTACCCGTTTGGTTCGTAATAAAGAGTTCCCTTTCAATCCTGATGAATTTCAAACTAGTAGCAAAGGGCAAGTTGCTGGATTGGGTGGCGCAAATCTGAAAAAAATATTGGGAGAAAACGGCATTACCCAGCAGCTATCCTCGGAAGGTGGCAGAACCAGCCGAGGCAGTATGGGCATTATGATCAGGTATGTTGACTTTCTCAACGGGTGGAACAAAGAAGAGCCAGTTGATTTTTCAGTTATTGAAAGTTTTTGGGCTGAACAGGTTATGGAATATTTTCGCAATCAACCTTTTATTCTTACGGCAGATACTTCAAAAACAATCGGATCGAATTTTGATGAATTGTTTGAGCAGGCAAAAAAGCGCCAAATACAGAACCCAGGGACGCAATATCTCGGAACAGTATTGCAGCATCTAGTTGCGGCAAAGCTTTGCCTTATCATGCCAGAAGGCTCTTTTGAAATATGCGGCGCTTCAGTTGCTGACGCTCCAACTGAGCGCAGCGGCGATTTTGTTATCAACAGCACCATCATTCACTGCACGACTATGCCTGGCGCATTTCTGATAGAGAAATGCAGAGCAAATGTGCGCAGCGGCTTTTTTCCTGTCATTATCACAGTTTTTGAACGGGTTCATACAGCGATAAATCTCGCCGAGGATGCTGGGCTGGCTGGGCGTGTCGAGGTGTGGGATATACAGCAGTTTTTGTCAGCCAATGTTTACGAGCACAGTTTCTTTGATGAAGGAAAGCGCAATACTGCCCTCTCTGACATAATCAGCCGCTACAATAGTATTGTGCTTGAGACGGAAACTGATCCAAGTCTCCGTATTGAATTCGAAGCAAGGTGAAGTATCGTGCCTGATGTTTTTTGCACCGAGAAGCGTTCTGATGTGATGCGGAAGATCAAGTCCAGTAGTAACCAGTCTACTGAACTGCGGCTTATAGAGGTGTTCAAGCAGAACGGTTTTACCGGATGGAAGCGAAATTACCACGTCAAGGGACATCCGGACTTTGTGTTTTCAATTAGGAGGATCGCCATATTTGTAGATGGATGTTTCTGGCACGGGCATGATTGCAGAAATACCCGCCCTGCTAATCATCAGGAATACTGGCAGAAGAAGCGGGAACGAAATATGAAGCATGACCAAGAAGTGACGGTAATGTTTGAAGCCCGCGGCTGGAAAGTGTTGCGGATTTGGGAGTGCGAACTTAAGAAGCAAAGCGAATCGTTACTTTTGGCAAGGTTGCAAAAGGCAATGCAGTAACTTCCATAGATGTCGGAGGCGGTAACATAACATGGCAATAAAAGCAGTTGACTTGTTCTGCGGAGTAGGCGGACTTACATACGGACTTATGAAGGCAGGAATTCCCGTTGTTGCGGGTGTTGATATCGACGCATCATGTGAGTACGCCTACACTGTAAACAACGACTGCCAGTTTATTAAGAAAAGCATCGAAGATGTGACAGGAATAGAACTACGAAAGCTGTTACGGGGAGCAAAGACGAAAATTCTCGTCGGATGCGCACCATGTCAGCCGTTTTCAAGCCATCGTAAAGACAAACAGAATCGCTCGAATCACAAAGATTGGAAGCTGCTTTACCAGTTCGCACGACTCGTGAAAGAAGTTCGCCCGCATATTGTTTCCATGGAAAATGTGCCAGAACTGGTAAATGAAAAAGTCTTCGAGGATTTTGTCAATACACTAACAGAGGAAGGATATCATGTTTCTTTTAATGTGGTGAATGCTGCTAATTTCGGTGTACCGCAACGCCGTAGGCGTTTGATTTTGTTGGCCTCGCGAATAAAGAGAATCTCCATACTACCCAGCACCCATACGCAACATACTACCGTCAGGGACGCAATTGGCAATCTTCCACCAATTGCTGCTGGCCATTCGAACAATATGGATAGATTGCATATTGCACCCGCGTTATCAGACAAGAACCTGGATCGAATTCGTCAATCAATTCCAGGAGGAAGTTGGCGAGATTGGCCTGAAGACTTAAAACTGGTGTGTCATAAAACTGAGAAAGGAAGTTCCTATGCTTCTGTATATGGTCGAATGGAATGGGATGCGCCTTCTCCGACGATCACAACCCAATACATAGGATATGGCACTGGTCGCTTTGGGCATCCAGATCAAGACCGAGCGCTAACAATACGGGAAGGAGCGATTGTTCAATCGTTTCCAGTAAACTATTCTTTTGTTAGAGATGACGAGCCAGTCTTGATGCGCAACATTGCTAGGCATATAGGTAATGCAGTTCCACCGCGTTTAGGTGAAATAATCGGGCTTAGCATACTAAAACATCTGGAGAAGCGGAAATATGTTAGGAGAATAGTCAATGGATGATAAGCGTTATTACGTTGACTTTGGCCCCGAGTTGCTTCAATTGCTTGGACCGAACTTATATACCAATATTTATTATGTACTTGGCGAAATCATTGCAAATGCGTATGATGCCGACGCCCAGAATGTTTACATTCTTTATGATACTGACAAGAACACAATCATTGTGGAAGATGATGGCACAGGCATGACATATGATCAGTTCAATACTAAGTACCTACCTATTGGTGTTACAAGTCGAAATAGCGAAGAGAATACGTACACGGAGTCTGGAAATAGAAAAAGGATAGGGCGGAAAGGCATAGGAAAACTTGCCGCTCTATCGGTTGCAGAACGAGTAAAGGTAATATCCATTAGAGACGGCGACAAATCCGGGTGCATACTTTCATTGAACATTGCCACCAAAAATGTTGAAGGGAAATATGAAATACCTGCAATACCTGAAGAAGAAATTGTATTTCGGAAAATTGATGTTACGAAAAACGGGTCTTCCATTATTATGGAAAATTCCAGATACTCCATAAACAAGACGATTGAGTCCGCAAAGCGAAATATATCACTAATCTTTCCCTTTCCAAGTAAGTCGTTTAGGATTCATTTGGAGAACTTAACTACGGGAGCAACTGCTACGATCGATGATACGACGATGGATATTGTTAAACTATCAGATGCTTTACTCACATTTTCCGATGAAGACAGCAAATATAGTGAATACCTTAATGCTCTTCATGGCGCATTTGACGAAGGTAGGTATTATAGGGAGCTTAAGCGAATATTACCTCCGGATCAACTACCGGAACAAAAGGTTCTACATAAGTTGTTAATTGCAATAAAGGAAAAAATGCAATTAGTTACCACGTCAGGTGAGCAAAAATCTTTTGATTTATCAATAAGTGGTTGGATTGCGACATTCGCATCGTCAAGCGATAAGAAAAGAAATACGGATTTCCCAGTTAATCACATTTCCATAATTGCAAACGATAAACTGGGTCAGTTTGATATATTGCCCGATATTTCGACCGACCGGATGGGCGAGGCTTATGTTGTAGGACAGTTTTTTGTTGATCTGCTAGAAGAAACACAGTTGCCCGATATTGCCGCCAGTAACCGTCAAGGCTACAAAGAAGATGATCCCAGATTCCAAAAGACTTTGGAGTTGATTCGTAAGGCGGCTTTGCGACCAATTCTCGAACTCAAGGCGGAGGCAACAAGAGAGAAGAACTATCTTAGAGATTTGGAGAAGGCAAACAAAGCAAAGGAATCAAAGGAAGCTTTTGATCGGTCAATCAGAGAAGTAGTGGAACATCCAGACTTTAAGAAGGTAATCCATGACTCTCAACCCGTAAGACAGGCACTGGAAAAAGCGTGGGAACTAAAAGATACTCTAAAAGACACATACAAGAAAATTATGATAAGCCATAGCAGCGACGAAAAACCAGTGATAGACGTATTAGAGCGAGTACTGCATTATTGCGGATTTGAAAAGAACGAAATAATATATTCGAGTTCAGACCACTATGAATCCGGTTTTGAAGCCTATACCGATATATACAACTATCTTAAGGAATTCTTTGTCAACACGACCCTGAAGACGGATTTATGCGTGATTTACGTACTTAACCAGAGCTTTGTTGCAAAGTGGGATCCAGTTTTGGAGGCAGGAGCTGGATGGGTACTAAACTCAACTTGGTATCCGATGTATACCGATACTTTTGATAGTATACGGAGGCCATTTCCCGGAACCGAGTACACTCCGAAACTGGCTTTTGATATGAGTGAGAAGCAGTCTCGCACTTTGGCTGGAGCAATTTATCGAATTTCACAACACGCCGGCAAGTATGAGCAAACGGAAGATAGTATTTTTCAGTTTATTAAAGCAACGAGACTTTATCATGCGTAGAAGCTGAGACAGCATCCTCAGTGGTATTGTATTATCCAGTTTAGCCATTAGGGTATGAGCAGACGTCAAACTTATTACAGGGAAAATGCACCCCCCCTGGGTAATGCTAAACTATTCCTCGGAAGGTTTTCAGCTCAAAACGGATAGACAACAAGATAGTGGTTAAGCGGTCGTTTCTTAGGCAAGAATCAGGCAGGTTATCGAATGGACGAAAGTCCGAAATCTCTTGATATATCAACGAATTACGAAGCGTCCAATAAAAAAGGAACCCACTAACTGACAGAATACCTTCTATCAAAAGGTGGGTTCCAATATGGTCGAGGTGAGGGGAGTCGAACCCTTGAAGGACACTATTCAACGATACCAATACTTTTTTGAGGTATATGAATTTATTAACGACAGCCAAAAAGCAGGTGCATGCTTCTCAAGAAATGGGCGAAGGCCTACGCCTTTCAATTTTTCATCTGATAAACTAAAAATACACACCGGCATTGAACCAATCCCGGGGTGCAAAGGTTCGTCAGCCGACCTGGCTCAAATGGGTCTTTAAGAAATCATAGCTTTCAACGCCGCTGATCTCATGTTCCCCGTCGAAGGCATGAATCCGGAAGTGGTTTGGGACACCCAGCTTCTCATAGCATCTTTGCACGCTGATCCCTGCCTGAAACACAGCGCCCTGTGGAAAAATGGGGTCCCTGCTCCCTGTTTCCCACAGCATGGGCCGAGGGGCGATGGCGGACAGAAGATCCTCCAACTCAAACCATTCAAGCATGCCGGGCAGGTAATTGTCCACGCAGTGATACATCGCCAGGATGCTGTCCCTGAAGGTACAGGCATAGCCGCTGATGACGACGGCTGATATCCGCTCATCCAATACGCTGAGCTGGACAGCAATCATCCCGCCGCCCGAGATGCCCATGACCCCGATGGGATGGCCGGGGAAATGTTGCTGGACGACATCCAGTACGCGCATGCATTGGTGTACGCGCACGCCGGCCATCGTCCGCCCGCAGCTGATCAGGCCCATGGACAGGCGGTGGCAACTGCTTTCATCCGCGGCTTTACCAAGGATGTCCTCCTCCAGCCTGAGCGCACCAAAGCCTGCCAGTTCAGGGGCGACAGCGATAAACCCAAGTCGGCAGAGGGACGCGGCAAAGGATTTTTGATAGCTGGCTTCCTGTAAAACGCCTGCGATATCCGCGCTGCCAGACCCATGGCCGTGCAGGCAGAGGATCACCGGTGTGCGTGCATCTGCCGTTTTCGGCTGCAGGACGTATGCCGGAGTGTCCAGAAATTCTTCGGATTGGATGATCAGTTTGCTGCGCGTGCCAAAGGGCAACTCTTCCTCCGAGCCCTCGGCCCTGTATTCGGCCGGCTGCAATCCCTCAGGGAAACGGCCCAGAAGCCTGCGCAGCCTGTCTTTTGTCTCTCCCTGCCACTGCGCATGGGTGAGACTATCATCCAGATACCGGGCAACGTTCAATTTGCGCGGGCTGGCCTCGTATTGCGCGGTCAGGAATTCGTTCATCCTGTTCATGTGAGCGCCTTCATCGATTTCAGCCGCTGATCTCTTCGATTTTGACGCGCCGGCCCTCGGCGCTGGATTTCTTGACCGCTTCCAGGCAGCGGATGGTCTTTGACCCGTCGCGGAAATCGGGGCTCATGGGCTTGCCGGTATCGATGGCGCACAGGAAGTCATAGAAGGCGTTGGTGAAGGTATGCTCATATCCGATCAGATGGCCGGATGGCCACCAGGCGGACATGTAGGGGTGGCAGCCTTCCGTGACCAGTATCTTGCGGTATCCCTGTTCCGCCACGGGCTGCGTGAAGTCCATGAACTCCAGCTCGTTCATGCGCTCAAAGTTGAACTTCAGCGCGCCTTTTTCCCCATAGATCTCAAAATCATTGAAGTTCTTGCGCCCGCAGCAGAAGCGGCTGGCGTCGATGGATCCCAGGGCGCCGTTTTCGAATTCCAGCACCATGAAAGCCGCGTCATCCACCGTTACCGGCAGGCGCTTGGCGGCTTTGCCCACTTCCCCCTTGGAGAACACAACGGAGCTTTCGCCAGGCTCCGGGCGGTCCTTCACAAAGGTTTTGGTGACAGCGGTAATGGCCGCCGGCTCCCCGATGATGAAGCGTGACAGGTCCACCGCGTGGCTGCCCAGATCATACAGGGCGCCTCCCCCTGCAGTTTCCGCCCTCAGCTGCCAGATCAGCGGGAAATCCGGATCGATGATCCAATCCTGCAGATAGGCCCCGCGCCAGTGGAAGATCTTGCCGATACGGCCTTCCTGCACCAGTTGCCTGGCGTAGACAACTGCGGGCACCCGCCGGTAATTGTGGTTGATAAAGTTGATGACGCCGGCCTTTTCCGCGGCATCCGCCATTGTCAAGCATTGGCCATAGTTGAGCGCGCAGGGTTTTTCGCAGACGATATGCTTGCCGGCCTTGGCCGCCGCGACCGCGATCTCCATGTGCAGGTAAGTGGGCGTGGCGATATCCACAATATCGATGTCTTCGCGCGTCACCGCCTCGCGCCAGTCATGGCTGAAATCCTCATAGCCCCAGTTAGCAGCGAAACCTTCCAACTTTGTTTTGCCGGTCACGACGGTCTTCAGCTTCACCTTTGCCGGCGCGTCGAAAAAGTGGTTCACCTGCAGCCATGCGGAAGAATGGGCCTTGCCCATGAATCCCCCGCCTATCATCGCGACATTCAGCGTCTTTTTCATGCTGATCCCTCCGATTTACTTGAATGTGTTCCCGATTTTCCGCAGGTTCTTGACGCTGATGGCGATGGCTTCCTCTTCCATGTTCAGCCATTCAGGCGCCGGCGCATCGATTTCCACCGCCAGGAAGCCCTTGTAGCCCACCTTGTGCAGCAGCTCAGCCAGCTTCATGTTGTCAATCAGGCCAAAGCCCACCGGTACGCCGCAGAAGAAGAACCAGTCATTGGGCTTGGCCGTGGGGTGCATCTTCAGATCCTTGATGTGTGTCGAAAACACATAGGGCGCCAATTTCTCCATGCCGGCGACCGGATCGTCCAGCAGCCGCAGGAAATTGCCGGTGTCAAAGTTGATGCCGAAGTTTTTGGAGCCGACCTTTTCGATCATTTCCAGCATTTCATCGGCTGTGTAGTCGATGTGGTTTTCCGTCGCGAGCCTGACGCCGTGGTCTTCCGCGATTTTAACAGCTTCTTTGTACAGGGGGACCAGTCGGTCCATATGCTCCCGGTGGTTTTCGTGCCGCCAGTCAAAGGCCGAGCCTGTGATGCGCATGACGTCCGTGCCGATCAGCTTGGTTTTGGGGATGAGGTTCTTCATTTCCTTGAACGCTTCCGGGCTCAGCCCGCGCTCCAGCCCGTTGGGATGTCCCCACGCGAACACCGTATCCAGATGATATTCTTTGAGCTTTGCCCCAAGCTCCTTCAGATAGCTGTCTTCCAGGCTGGGGAGGAAGCAGGTCTCCAGGGAGACACCGTCCACGTGCAACCCTCTGGCAAAATCAATGAAGTCGTCAACGGTCCTGACGCGGTCCGGCGGATCCTGGAAGGGATAAACCTCGCCGAATAACCTGTGGAAACAATAGCTGTCGATTCCGATTTTCATGTGATGACCCTCCTGAATTGATATTTGTCTTGCCGGTTCTAAACCTGCCCGCAGCGCCGGTCAGCGCTCCCTTGACTTTCTCTGCAGCAGGACAGCAACGATAATGATCGCACCCTTGAAGGCGTTGACCAGCCTGGTGTTTACGCCGACCAGCGTCAGGATGTTGTTGATGAGCCCGAAGATGAATGCGCCGAACATGGTGTTGGTCAGTTTTCCCTTGCCGCCTTCCATCGCGACGCCGCCGATGACCGCCATGGCGATGGCGTTTAGCTCATAGGAAGTGCCCGAAGACGTGGAGTTGATGGAGCCCATGCGCGAACTTTCGGCAATAGCGGCGACCGCAATGGCAGCACCAAGCAGCAAATAGGCAATGATCTTGATCCGGTCCGTTTTGATGCCCGACAGCCGGGTGGCCTTTTCGTTGGAACCAACCGCATAGATGTGCCGGCCCAGCACCGTATGCTTGGAGATGAAATAGAAGATAGCGGCCATCATGAAGAAATAGACGATCTGCAGCGGCAGCCACCCAAACAGAGAATAACTGGAGATCAATTTGTAGTTCTCGTTCATGGTGGTGATGCCGCCGCCGTTGAGCGAATAAATCAGGACGGCGCGGTAAATGTACTGCAGGCCCAGGGTGACGATGAAGGAGGGTACGCGGCCCTTGGTCACGATAAGCCCTGTGATGAGCGACAGCGTGCAGCTGCTGGCGAAGGCGGTGATGACACCGAGCAAAGGGGAGCCTGTTGAATTGACGACCTCAATGGTCAGTGAAGCCACCAGAACCATCTGCGCGCCCACTGACAGGTCGATATTGCCGGTGATGATGACCAGGGACATGCCAAAGGCGATGATGCCCACGGTGGAGTTGTTGCGGATGATGTTGATGAAGTTGGGAACGGACAGGAAGGTGGTTCCCTGCAGCAAGGTCGCGACCAGGATCATGAAGAGCGCGATGAGCATGATGCTGTAATGGTCCAGGAATTTTTTCGCTGTCATCCGGTTTGTGTTCAGTTGCTCCGATTGCATACAGCCTTACTCCTATCAACGTTTCCAATTTCTCCGCCGGTGGACAAAATCATGATGTTCTCTTCCGTCAGCTCGCTGCGTTCAAGCACCCCGCGGACGCTTCCATGGTACATGACCAGGACGCGGTCGCAGATTTTCATGATTTCCCTTGCCTCGCCGGATGTGATGATGATGCCCACGCCCTGCCCGGCCAGTTTCATGATTTGCGCATAGATTTCATTTTTCGCACCGACGTCAACGCCCTGTGTTGGATTGGACAGCAGCAGCACGCTGGGGTTCATGCTCAGCCATTTGGAAAGAACGGCCTTCTGCTGGTTGCCGCCCGAGAGACTGGTGACGGGGTTGTCAAAATCCGCGATTTTGATTGAAAAATCACGTTTGGCCTTTTCCGCCATGCCGCGCTCCAGCTTCCCGGAGATGACGGGACCTTTGCTGCATTGTTCCAGCGAAACGATGGTGATGTTGCTCTGGATGGACAGGTCTTTGATGATGGCGTTTTCCTTGCGGTTGGTCGGCAAAAAGCCGATACCCGCCGCCTTGCCCTGGGCGGGATGCCTTGGCTGGCAATGCCGGCCATTCAAGGTGACGCTGCCGCTTTGAATGGGAAAATCGCCAAACAAGCTGCGGACCAGATGCTCTTTCCCATCTCCCAGCAGGCCGGTGATGCCCAAAACCTCACCCTTTCGCAGGGTAAAGCTGACCTCACTGACATGGTTGCGGATGGAAAGGCCGTCCACCTCAAGAACGGTCTCGCCCGGTTCGCGCTTGACATAGACCTCAACTGACAAGACGTCCTGACCGACCATCATGCGGGCGATATCCGCCTGGCTCACCTGCGTGCCGTCTTCTCTCCGCAGCGGCCCCTCCGCGACCTTTTCACCGTTTCTCAACACAGTGTACGAGTCGCAGAACTGGACGACCTCATTGAGCTTGTGGGAGATGAATATGATCGAGACCCGGTGCTGGGTGGCCAGGTTGGCCATGAGCCGGAAAACCTTGTCGATCTCGCTTTGGGTCAGCGAGGTAGTTGGCTCATCCATGATGATGATTTTGGCGTTGAGCAGCAGGGACCTGGCGATTTCCACAATCTGCTTGGTGGATGTCTCCAGGCTGCCTACCAGGGCCTTGGGGTCAACGCTCACCTGCATGAGGGAAAAAATCCGGTCTGCCTCCCTGCACATGGCCTTGACATCAAGGAGGCCAAGTTTCGTCCTCAGCTCCCTACCCAAAAAAAGGTTCTCATATACGGTCAGGTCATTGACCACATTGAGTTCCTGGTGGATAAAGGCGACACCTTTTTCCTGCATGATGCCGGGAGAAAGGGAATGCAGGCGTTCGCCAAAAACCTCCACCTCGCCGCCGTCCAACTCCGCGACGCCGCCAAGGATGTTCATCAGCGTGGTCTTCCCTGCGCCGTTTTCCCCGACGAGCGCGTGAACCTCTCCTGCCTTGACACAGAAGTCCACATCCTTGAGGACAGGGACACCGCCGTAAGCTTTGAAGATTTTACGCATGTTCAGCGCGAATTCAGCCATGTGCGTCTATTGCCTCCGGATGAATTTAAATTGAGAGGAGGAGCTGCCTCCTCCTCTCAATTCATACGGGTCTTTGCTTAGTAGGGCGCGTCCGGGGTAATGCCCTTTTCAGTCAGCCAGGCCTGATAACTGGTGTAATCCAGGTTGGACGGCGGGATGATGGTGCGCATTTCGACCTTTTCACCCTTGATCAGCTTATCGGTGATCTCCAGGCAGTCAATCATCATATAGGGGGCATAGGTCTGGGAAGAGATCCACATCTGGTCCTTGTACTGGTCCATGAGCGGGAAGTACTTCTGCGCTCCGCCGCCGCCGGTGATGACCTTGATCTTGCCCATGCGGCCGCTTTCAACAATAGCCTGGATGAGGCCGATGGACATTTCATCGTCGGTTGAATAGACGCCGTCGATTTCCGGATTGGCGGTCAGGATGTCCGTCATCAGCGCGAGGCCCACTTCGGGGGAGCCGTTCTCAGCGCCGTACTCAGGTTCGAGGATTTCGATTTCAGGATACTTTGCGGCGACGGTCTCCCTAAAGCCATTCACGCGCTCGGCAAAGATGGCGCCATACGCGGGGATGGACACGATGACGACTTTACCCTTGCCGCCGAGTTTCTCAGCGATGTAGTTGGCGCCCATCACGCCCATTTCATGGTTGTCGCCCGCGACATAGTAGTAGGTGGCCGGGTCGAGGCCCGTCAGGGTGCGGTCGAAGTTGATCAGGGTGATGCCGGCGTCGATGACGCGCTTCGCGGCCGTGGCGAGCGTGTCATTTTGGGGGAACAGGACGACATACTTGCAGCCCTGCTGGATGAACAAATCCAGTGCGTCCGCCTGCTCCGCTTCACTGACGGAGGTTGTCATGATGTAGTTGAGCCCCAGCCTGTCGGCGGTCGCTTTAGCGGCCCATTCAACGGCGGCGGGCCAGCCGGTCGGGTTCACGGGTAAGGAAATGCCGACCAGGGGTTTTGCCTCAGCGGCGGCGAATGCCGTCAGGCTGAGCATGAGGGCAAGCGCCAGGAACAGGGACAGGATCTTTCTCATAGGTTGGTTCCTCCTTGCAAAATATAGTTCATGTCTTACGACAGGAAGCCCTTCGGATAAGAGCGCAAATGCGGGCCAAGCGGCGCCGCGGACGCGGGGAAAAGGATCTGTCCTCACGAAAGGCGCCAGGGTTTTCGAGCGATTTTGCAGTTCCTGCAGGAATTGTACATCCTGCTGCGCGGCCTGTCAAGATTGTTGCAGGCGCGGTGCAGACCCTTCGTCGGGGAAAGGGGACGGACTACAGTTCTGACACTTTCCACCCGAAAACTCTTGCCATCTGGCGCAGCTGCGGACGGACGTCACCGGTGATAATCAGTGAATGATGAGAACACAATTCGTCCATCACCTTATGCCCGTCCCCGTAGCGGATCAGCGCGCCGTTGCGGCAGTCTGATCCTGGATACTGCACGTACTTCTCGATTTCTGCTTGTATGACGCTCAGTTTTTGGAAACCGGGGAAGATTTTTGTAAGCGTCACCGGACCTTCGGGCATCCTGCAGTCGATTACCAGGGCGTCATCGCTGACGATCTGCAGCACCTTAGGCCTGAGTGTCCATTCTGTGCAGAACTGTCGGGGTGCCAGACCGAAATAGCCGCAATGGACCCCAAGCGCATGGTTGTCCGGATCGTCGATATCTGGAAACCGGTCGATTTTTTCGTGGGCAAGCGCTGCCATTCCCACTAGGAAAGGATAGAGGTTGGTCATCATGACCGGCTTACCCATCGAGCGATAGAGGATGTACGTTGATAGGAGCGTGAGTGTATCGCCTTCGCACGCCCAAATGATGTTGTCCCGCTCAAAAAGCATGTTCCACGCCAGGCAGGGAGTCGTATCGCAGTGGAATGACTCATTGAGGCAATTGGCGCCGACGCCTTCCACAGCTCCAATTTCGCTGATGACCCGCTTGATCGCGGCGTAGAGCTTGACGGCCTTCAGGTAGGCTGCCTCACTGATTCCCTCCTGGTGCACATCCCAGTCCGCGCAGATCAGCCGCGCGTCCACGTCGGAAATCTGTCGCGCCTGGTCGCACACGTCCTTCCAACTGCGGTAAATAAGGTGGCAGCCGAACGTTTTCTCCATTTTTTCGGTGCTGCTTTCCTCCCACCAGTAAAACCTCTTGAATATGTTCGCCTGCATGCCTTCTCCAGGTGTATCCTGAAACATCAGGAATTTCGCGCCGGAGTTCAGCGTCCGCTTGACGCCGAGTGCACGCAGCACAGTCTGACCCATTTCGATGCTGTACGGCGAAAAGACCGTCAGCCCGAGATCGCGGAGATACGTGATGATTTCCCAGTCCCACATCTCAACCGTGCCGAATTTGGACGTCAGGACGACTAGGGGAAGCCCGTATCCCGTCAGTTCGCTGTCATGGCGGAAAGCCGCAAAAATAAGCTGCGGAAAGACGATGGCATCAGCGCTTTGGGGAATCGGGCTGCCCACCGCTGTTTCAGGCAGAAATTCGGCGCAGTCGCCGTAAAAGGCCTTCAGCCTTTCAAGCTGTTCCTGAAACTCGGCTTTCTCGCGGGCGTTGGTCTCTACAAAGTACAGCGGCAATAGCCTGACGTTCATCTACTCATCTCCAGACAGTTCATTCAAAACGATAACATATAACAATGCTTCTCCTGCCAACGGCCGCATTATAACATGCGTTGAAAAGATGTGCAACAGAAGAATACTGAAGTTTTATCTTTTGTTGTTTGCTGTTGTTTTCTTTCTTAATTTAAGCCTTGATTCCCTATGCGATAGCATTTTGCCTCTCAACGGCTGAAAAAGACGCGGAAGCTGGTGTTGTGAGGGCAACTCAATGCGTAAAGCACCTTATTCCCTCGAACTGGGCCAGGTACCTCTTGTTTTCGGTGTCCCCATTCTGAATGATTCTTGCGTGAATATATGATAGAGTACACTGATGTTCGCAACTTGCACTGAAGGCTATAAAAGCCATCGGGACTCCGATACAATGAATGGTGCTGCAACATTCTGCAAAGGAAAAACCCAATGGCTCAACACAAGAATAACATGAAACCAGGTATTGTCAAATCAAGTTCACAATTTTTCGTGCTCCTGAAAGTATTATGCCGCTTTGGTATTCCGGGTTTTTTCAACCTCATCTGACTTCCAGAATTGCGGACTGTAATGGACACTATCCTGATTTTTCTACTCGGAACCAACTGGCTTTGAACGCTGTCGCAAGAACCAACAGCCCCAGGACCGCGCACAGTGAAAACGTGACAGTCAGGTTATTGACCAAGGTTCCTATGAGAAAGGGGAACACTGAAATACCGGTAGTGGAACAAATCATCATGACCCCAATGGCGGAACCGCTTCGCTGTGGGAACTCCCTGACTGCCAGCACGAGCAGCATAGGCCAGACAGGCCCGCATCCAAAGCCGAACAGGATGACGCCAGCCACCCTGAGCGCTGTTGTCCGCGCGAACACCAGCAGCAGGATACCTACTATGACAATGGATGTGAAAACTTTGATCGCAGGCAGTTCCTTGTTGGCAAGAAGCGTGCCCATCAGCCGGCTGACGATCATTGAAGTCCAGAACAGGGAAATCATGAATGCTGCCAGATTCTCCGGCTGGTCTGCCTGGATGAAGAGCTGCTTTATGTATGGCGGAGCGACAGACTCATATCCCAGGTAGCAGAATATCATCAACGCATACAGCCGAAACTTTCGGCTTTTTAAGACCGTGAACATATGGAGAGGCATGTTGATGTTTCCCTTTGGCCAAATAATGCGGCCTTTGGATTTTTGCAGTATTCGGATGAAAATCAAAGCGAAGGCGATGCCGCATATGAGGAACACTTCATGAAAAGGTCTCCCCATGGATAGATAAGCCATGGTAAGGATCGGCGCCAGAATTGAACCCAGGCTGAAGCCTGCCTGGGAAATGTTCATCCATCGACTGGCCTGGAGGGGATTTTCATCATTGAGCAGCGCGCTGCTCATTGCTTCCGACGGGCCAAAACCAAAACCTATAAAAAACAAGCTGACAAGGGTTAAAGCAAAACCTTCCCTCAGGACCAACAGCAGGATCCCAAGGAGCATAAATGAGAGGGCTGCCACAATGACACTGCGCTTGCCAATAACGTCAGCAAGCGCACTGGACAAAGTTACGCTGATCAAGGACCCCGTCGCGTATACCGAGATATACAAGCCGGCCATCACAGCCTGTTGGCCAAATGAAAGCGCAATCCTGTCCACCACTGTGTTCAGTACGTTGGCGATGATCCCAAGCATGGTGATGAGTATACAAAATAATATATTCTGGCTGTTAAATTGTTTCATATTCGCCTTTTGTTCACAGCCGGTGATATTTGGTAATAATCGCCTGCGAAGGACGTGTTGGTCTTGGCAGTGACGGGTTTACAGCTCGAGCATGATTTCCTTCAGCTCCGAAAAAACCGCGTCGTCCGCGCCCGTCCCGTGGCGGAAGATGATTGCGCAGGTTGCGTCTTTTTCAACCGGGTAGGGTGCGTAATGCCAAGCGCCGGGTTTCCATGAGATGCCCATCCCTACCGGAACCAGGAAAGCCTGCAGTCGATCCTCCAATGGCTCTCCCGCTGGGATCCCCGCCACAATCAGATCCCCTGTCAGGGGAAGAATGACCTCCTCGGTCTTCTGATGCGCTTCAAAAAGAGAGCAGATCAGATCCCGCTTCACAGCGGTGAGCAGATTTACGGATACCGTTTCGGCATTGTCTATCTGCGCCTGCATTTCATACCATTTATACACGCCTTCCGTGCCGCCATAGGGGCGGTTTTCGGTTGTCAGCACTTTGCCAAAGGGCGCGAAGGCTTCTTCTGACAGTTTTTGGACTTTCACTTTCTGCATGGGAATCTCCTTAAAACAATTCCGTATACTCTCCTGCGGTCTTGAAGACAAAGCCCCGTTCCTTCATGCCGTCAATCAGACGGGACAATTCGTGCAATGCACCGGCGCCACAGTTCCTGGTGATGAAGTCGTCCGGGATGACTGTTGCCTCGCCGAAATGATAGCTTTTCTCCATCGGCCAGAACTCCCACGGATGGATGTACAGGCAGATGAATTTGGGAATGCCTTTTTGCTCGCAGAACCTAAGGAAAGAATCAATTCGTCCCAGCAAGTATTCCGCGCCTTCCGTTCGAAACAGCGGCCACTGGTCGCGGTCCCGTTCCAGTCCGGGGTCCTTGCTTTGCATGGTCATATCAGCAAAGACCGGCAGCTCAAGGATTCCCGAATCCCCCAGGTTTGTCCAATCTTCGCGGCTGGGGTGGTAGGGGCTGAAGCGCTGCCTGTAAAAGTACATGGGATAGGTGGAATCAGTCTTGTATCCAAGTTCTTCCAACGCATTGACTACCTCGGTGGAGCCCCACAGCCGCGGGCAGCGGAAGGAAACGGGCTGAACCCCGGACGCTTCCCTTACCCACTGGGTCGCAAGTTTAAGCCGGGGCTTCACCTCATGGGGAAGCAGGGGTTTGACACCCGGTATCGGGAACAGCTCATCACCCACTGTTTCGTGGTATAGCGAGTGGCAGCCAACCTCGTTCCCGCTTGTTTGCACAAGGCGCGCCGTGGCTGGATTTTCCTTTGCGCACTCACCTGTAAAATAGAAGGTTGCTTTAATTTCCTTGGCATTAAACAGATCGACCAGCAGCGGCGTGCCATTTTTAACGCCTTCATAAAAGGGAGTGAAGCTCCCAACGTCCGTCTCCATGTCCACGCCGATCATCGCGTATATCTTGTCCATCTTTCACTCCTGAAGGGCGTTTTCAAAATTCCAGTTCATAGAGTTTTCCAATCGGCGCGCTGAGGACGTCGCAGCCGTTTTTAGTCACGGCGATTCCCTTTTCCCAGCGTACGCCAAACGTGTCAGCGGATATGAAGGTGTCAATCTGGAAAGTCATGTCCGGCTCGAATTTGTAGTGAGTGCTCGTCTCAACCCATGGCGCCTCCACCTCAATCATCCCGGTTCCGTGCATAGGGCCGTACACATAGTTCTTTTCATAGCCATTTTCAACATAGTACTTATAAAACTCCTTTGCTATATCGCTTGCCATGACGCCGGCCTTGATTTGCTTTTCGGTCCATTTGTGTGCCTCCAAACAGAACATGACCACGTCGCGGCGCCTGCCCTCCAGCTTGCCAAGCACGATGGGGTAGCCAATGGACGCGGAATATCCATCAATTTTTGCGGACAGGTTGAGCTGAACAATGTCGCCTTTCTCAAACTTGCGGTGAGAGGAACGGGAGATGGCATGGCGGGTGGAAGCCTCCGAGAAGACATACATCGGTAGCCCCTCGTATTCCGCGCCGTTCTCATAGATGACCCGCTGCGCGATGCCCACTGCCTGAAGCTCTGTCATGCCAGGCTTGATTTCCTGGATAACCTGTTTTGTAGCCAGTTCGGAAATGCGGTACCCTTCGCGCAGGCAGGCGATTTCATTGGCTGACTTAATGGAGCGCAGTTCGACCATGACGGCATCCGCTCTCACGATCTCCGCCTCAGGAAATGCGTATTTGATGCCGTCCATGATCACTACTGAGGTATCAAGATAGGAAGCAACCCCTATCCTCAGTTTCCTGCCGGTTACGCCAATCGCCTGAAAAACGTCATGATAGGTATCGGGCACCAGCTCAGGGTAGGCCGGATCCGCGCTCTCACGATACTCCTTGAGTATGAAAAGCTTGTCCAGCCGGTTGTTGTCTCCTGCGAAATACCGGCTCTCCGGCCCGCACATGAGCGCGGCGTCCCCGTTTGCCGAGATTGCCACGCCAGCGCGCTCAAACAATGGCCAGAAACCGGAAAAATAGCGCGCGTTGGCATAGTCCGCCTCATTTGAGTTGACGATCAATACATCCAGTTTTTCACGCCTGAGGATAGCGGCAGCCTTTTTGACCCGTTCCTGATACTCGCTGTGAGGAATGAAGATCTTTCCGTGGTTCATTTTGTTTCTCCTTTTTCTTCATATTGATCATGGTGAAAGATTTCATCCATGTCGGTGTAATAGGTTTGCCTGTCATGATGGAGGAAGCAGGGTTTTGTCCTTTTCCACCATTCCCGGGTGATCGGGTCATCTGCCATTTTCTTCATGTCTTCTTCATAATCATCGCCTATATACTCAAAATAAGCGAACAGTTCATCTTCCTTTAGAAAAATAGTATAGTTGCGAATATTACACGCTGTGATGGTTTTAAGGACATCGGGCCAGACCTGTACATGAAGCCGTTTGTATTCGGCGATTTCTTCAGGCTTGAGTTGGGCGATTTGACCAAAGCGTTTCATCATCAAACCCCCGGGTATCCCATGCTGGTGTAATAGGCGAGGTTTTCCTGCCGCGCGTCCAGCCGGCCATATTGCGCGATGATGGGGACATCGCTCTCAATTTTTACTGCATACTGCTTGGAAACCGGCAGGGTATGCTGACCAAAGTGTTCACGGTTGTGCGTTTGAAAGCACTTCACCCTCTCGCCTTTAACCGTCATGGTGATGTTGCGCACAGGCCCTTCTTCCTCAAAATAGAGTGTTAATTGAATGTGAGCCTCTTGTTCATTTGGATTGAGGATGACAAATGACTCATGTCCCTTTATGGGGCTGTCGCCTGCCGGCGGTCGGTCACCATCCGGAAAGAACCATACTTTTTTTCCGTACATTTTTCCGTCCTTTCTATGAGTTATCGGTCCCTCGTGTTGGAATCGATCAGTACGACTGCCACCAGAATGATCCCCTTGACCACCCATTGCCAATATGTGTTGATGCTCATCAATACCATGATATTGCTGATCACCTGGAGGAACAGCGCACCGATGACGACTCCAAAGACCTTGCCGCGTCCGCCGGAGAGCGATGTACCGCCAAGAACACAGATGGTCATGACATCAAAGAGAAGGAATTCACCGATTGAGACATTGCCGCTGAGCGTCTTGGCTGTCAAACCCAACGCGCCCAGGCAAGATAGAACAGCTGACAGCATAAACGCAAAGATGACAACGCCTTTTGCGTTGATGCCCGACAGCTTGCTGGCCTCCAAATTGCCGCCTACGGCAAAGAAACTCCTGCCAAGCGTCGTATGACTGCTCAATACATACAGTGACAAAGCGACGACTGCCATCAGGATCACCGGAAAGGGGATGATCCCCACATAACCCGCCCCAAAGTAGTTAAAGCTTTTTGGCAGTCCTGATATCGGCAATCCCTTGGAATAGACATAGTAAAGCCCCTTCATGATGTTCATGACGACCAGGGTGGCGATGAAGGAAGGCATTTTGCCAAAGACAACCAGGGAGCCATTGATGATGCCCACAACAAGGGCCATCGCAAATACGAATCCGATGGCAAGCCCCAACGAAATCCCGTCATTGACAACAAATCCCGCAAAGAAAATGGAGGTCATCCCAATGATTGAGGTGATGGACATGTCCATATGCCCAACCAGGATGACAAAGAACTCACCCATCGCGATGATGGAGAGGAACGATGCCTGGCGCAGGATGTTCATGATGTTGTCTGTCGTTCTGAACTTTTCACTGACCATGAAGCAGATGCCCACCAGGATAACAAACAGGAACAGGATCATCCACTCGAAGAAGAAAGACCGGAAGCCGGCATTGTACCGCTTGCTTTTGGTTTTAAAATCACTCATTCTCTTTCACCCCCAACAAACTGTCAATAATGATGTCCTGTGTCTTCCGGCTTTCCTCAACCATGTCCATCATCTGTCCTTCAAACATGATGTAAACCCTGTTGCATAAACCAATCAGTTCCTCAAGTTCAGGAGAAACCAAGACGACCGCCTTGCCTGCTTTTGCCAGTTCGTGGATCAGCGTGTAGATTTCAAATTTCGCCCCGACGTCAATGCCGCGGGTCGGCTCATCCAGCAAAAATATGTCGCAATTGTACAGCATCCATTTGGCAATCACGATTTTCTGCTGGTTGCCTCCTGAAAGATTCTTGACGCTTTGCCAGAGGGAGTAGTATTTAAGGCTCAGCTTTTCATTGATATTGAATGCTGCATAGGCGATGCGCTGGTGGTCAAGCAGCAGCTTCCATTTCCTGAACCTTGAAATACTGGGCAGCGTTGTGTTTTCCTTGATGTCAAAGAGCATGTTCAAGCCCAGCGCGCGCCTTTCATCAGGCACCATGCCCATGCCATAATGAATAGCTTGTTTTGCGCTTCTGATGCTTGCTTTTTTACCCTTGATGAATACATCGCCTGACACGATTTTATGATGGCCATAAATCGCGTGCAGGAGCTCGGTCTTGCCTGCTCCCAGGAGACCGGCAATGCCTACAACCTCCCCTGCCCTCACATTGAAGTTGATATCCCGAAAGCTTTTTGCGGATGTGAGTGACTTGACTTCAAGGACGATATCTCCAAGCGTCCGGTTGATAGGCGGATAACTGTTGACCAGTTCACGCCCGATGATCATCTTGATAAGCTGAGGTTTTGTAATATCCCTGACTTTTCCGCTTCCGACATGGCGGCCATCGCACAAAACAGTGTAGGAGTCACAGCACTCAAAGATCTCATTGAGACGGTGCGATATATAGATGATGCCAATCCCTTTGCCCTTCAAAATCCCTATGATCCGGAAAATGTTCTGAATGTCCTTTTCCTGGAGCACAGATGTCAGTTCATCCAGGATGAGTACCTTGGGTTCGTTGAGCAGCGCCTTGGCCAATTGGACAATTTGTCTTTCAGCAGTCCGTAAGCTTTTGACAGGAACGTTCAAATTCACATGGCACTGAAGAAAATCCATCAATTTCTGCGCTTGTTCGGCCAGCTTCTTCCAATTGACAAACCCTGCCTTTGCGATGTAATGCCCGACAAAGATATTTTCGATGGCAGTCATTTCGTTCATTAGTTGGAATTCCTGGTGAACCACGGCGATTTTTCGCTCCTGGGATTCCCTGACAGAGTATGAATGGATCCGGATTTTCTCCCCTTGAACATACAGCTCGCCTTTTGTCATCCGATTTTCGCCGACAATGCATTTGGACAAGGTGGATTTGCCGGCGCCATTCTCGCCAACCAAACCATGGCATTCCCCCGGATACAAGGTAAACTCAATATTGTCCAGCGCTCTGACTCCGGGGAATTCCATGATGCAACCCTTCACCTCAATCAAAGGCTGCGCTTGATCCATACCGCGCTCGGATTTCTTTTCGCTGTTTGCCAGTGTGATATGACTCATCTCCATTTCTTTACAGCCACAGCCATCCCAAGGCTTCAATGCCTGAGCAGATGACAACGTCATTCAATTTATCAGGATGTCTGATGTTATGAATCAGCCTTTTAAGCTCATGATAGGGGTACATACAGCTTTTTACTCCGGTCTCACTGACCGGGTTGATGTCAAAAAACATCTCTTTGACGATGTTGAAGTCCGCCTCGTTCAGCCTGATGATGTCATCCAGCAGTCTTTCTTTTTGGTTTGGATCTTCAGTACCTTCATAAGCGAGGGCACAAAGAACCAAGTCATATATCACTGAATTCCGCCTTTGCGCGTTCAGGATCTTATCGAAATGCGGAAGCCAGACTTCCATCTGCGGGTCTCTGCTGCACGTCTCCTGTATCTCAACAATCTGTTTAATCAAGTCAGGCTGGTTTGCGCGAGCTTTCCGGATGGCCGGAATATCGGACGCGCCCATCTTATTTTTCTGAAAGGGGAATGGTGTTGTATAAAGCGGTATTTGGCTTTCATGGATGGTCAAGATGCTTTTTATCACATGAAGCACCTTGGGTCCTATGGAGCCAAAGTTCTGTTCACATGCTTTTTGATAGAATATTTCAGGCTCCATGGTTGAACCCCAGCCATAGTTGCCATGGGCGAACAAGTGCATGAACAGTCCAAACCACTCAAACATGAAGCCGTTGATGCCATGGACACCGCGTTTCGCGCTGCCAATATGCTGGCGGATGTCTGTTTCAATGATCTGTTCATTGGCCTCATCTTCATACCGGACAACGTTTGATTTGAATGTCCTGTAAAGCCTGCCCATGGTTGAGGTGATGGCATTTGCCTCGGTGTCCCTCCCCCAGATCCTGTCTTTGCCAAAGGCATTGCACCATTTATCAAACTCTGCTTCCGGAACATACAGCCCGGGGGCCCAGAACAGCTGAATGTCTTCCGGCATTGCAGAAATGGAATCTTTTAGAAATTCCGGGTCCTTTTCAAGCGGAGGCTGCCTGAAAGCCCGTATCCCCATGACTGCGTCCGGGTTGATTTTTCTGACAGTCTGATAAATACGGCGCAGCAGCCATATATTGGCGTTGTGCTTTGCCTCGACTGGTGAGCCGGTGTTTTTATGCCACCGTGCCTTGCAGTCATCACACTGGCAGTACCAAAAACCCTCCTCACTTTCCTCCAGCGTGAAACCATCAAAGCCCAGATCTGCAATATGGGCCATGGAATCCAAAATATATCCAACCACACCCGGATAAGACAGACACAATGAATCAAAATCATTGAGGAATTTGCTTGACTCGGGTGGTTTTGTCCTAGCCTGCGGATGCTTGATGGAATACGCGCCATTGTAGGAATTAAGCCCTACATAAGCGAACACCCTGACTTCCATCTGATGTGCCAGGCTGATCAGTTCATTGAGATAGGGCTTTTCAATGTTGGGATGGGTGTAGCTGACGGACAGCCACCTGTTGTTCTCCGCATTCCAGATTTTTATCGGCACATCACGCAAAATTGTTTCAGGGTATCGCTTAAACTCAAAAGGCCAGTAACCATACATGACCATATTCAATTGGTTGATTTTGTTATCCATACATTGGTTGAGGAACTCGACCCATTCTTCATAGCCCCACAGCTGGGAGTCAAAACCGATGCGGCCATAACCCGCGTACCAGGAGAATGTCGGTGCGACTGCCCTTACCTGCACGGAAGGAAAATCGACGATCTCACAAAGCGGTAGTACATAGGAATCGCCGACTGCTGACAGCAGCTGCTTGATGCTGGTCATCCCATTGATGAAACCGGCTTTGTTCTTATATTTCAATGAGATCCTGTCTCTGACTATGGTCAGTTGATAACCCTGTGAGATGAACAGCCGGTTGTCAAGCTGATCCGCGTCATCCAGGCTGTCCAGGACTTCAAGCTCTATGCTCTCTCCAGACAGGGACCCCTGATAGATTTGTATTGTGGGGTAATTCCAAAATCTGCGGACTGCGATGCCCAGCAGCTCATCATGATCGCCGCTCATGCTAATGCATTTGAACGCTATTGTGTGCCCCTGCAAGTCGCGAAGGATTTTGGGCTCCGGCAGCAAATTGACCATATTTCCTCCGAAGTTTTCAGCCAGGCGACGGAAGCAAACCGCCGCCTGGCTTGATTCAGCTTAGTCGGTCAGATATGTGCTTTCTTACAGCCAGCCCCAGCTCTGCCAGTTAAAGTCTTTTACGTTGTTGGGCGTAATGGCTTCAGGCATCGGCAGGTTCCATACAAGCGGGATTTCTTTCCCCTCAACGAGCGCCTGGTACATCGCCTCTGTTGCCTGATAGCCCAGGTCAACAGGGTTTTGAAGGACTTCGCCCAGCCACATTTCATTGCCATTGGTCACATAGGTGAGGACATCCTTGTCGCCCGCGATGCCAATGAACTTGATCTCAGTCCGATTGGCGGCCACTGCCGCATTATAGGCGCCAATAACTTCCGCATCGTTGTGCCCGCTGACAACATCGATAACGCTTTCGCGTTGAATGATATTTTCCATCAGGCTCTGGGAAGAATCGCGGGAACCGGCCCCGACATCGCCTTCTTCAATGATCCTGGCTTTGGGGAATGCTGCAAGGATGGTTTCAGAGAATCCATTAAGCCGGTCAGCGGATACCTGGCCGGAAGTCGGACGGGTGATGAAGAGGCAAACCGGGTCCTCTTTACCCAGGGTTTTCAGGTATTCGACCGCGACTTCACCTGACTTGATGCCCAGGGCTTTCATGTCGTGCCCGACAAAGGTTTCCCAAACGATGTCTTCCGGGCTTGCGGGCTGCTGTGCGTAGTCACCGATGACAAAGGGAATGCCCTTGGTCGATTTGTACTGCTTGATGGTCGGAATGGCTGAGGAGGCGTCGGCGGGGAACAGGATAATGCCCTTTGCTCCCCAGGTCACCATGTTGTCGATGTTGTTGAGCATGGTGGACACATCAGAACGCGAGTCTTCAAACTGGAAAACGAATCCGGCTTCGGGATGCTCCTGTGCCCACTGGTTGCATCCGTCAATCACACCCAGGTACCAGGTGTAGGCGCTCAGTTCCATGATACTGACGCCGATTTGGGTCTCCGCAGCCAGAGCTGTTGGCAATGACAGAAGCATGACAGCCGCCAGGAGCAGGGTGAACAGTTTCTTCATGTTAAGGTCTCCTTCTCAATTATTTAATCCAATAATGGATTGGATTTGGTGTTTGCATCATGACATGCGATCCATGATGCCTGACTTCTTTGGATCAATCGTAAAGCAGCGGCGCGATGTGCGCTTCATTCATGTTGCCGGCGTCACCAATTAACAGAACCTTGCCGATCATGCCGATTTCCTGCAGGCCGCTGTATGCGCCGACACAGGCTCCTTCATTGGATGTGTAGATGAGGTTTACATCGGGGTTGGCAATCATGATGGATTTTGCGATATCCGCTGACTTGAGATGATCCCCATCGCCGTATTGGATATCTACATTTAACCCTCCTCTTTGTTGACCCTTTCGCTTCATGAAACTGGAGCTTAAGGCACGTTCGCGTTTTTGCCGCCGTAACATGTTGAAGTAAACAGCAATTGCCAATACCACGCCTGTTACAACAGTCTGCCATTCAGTCGATACAACCATTGTGCGCAACCCGTTGGTCAGTACAGAAATTATGAATGCTCCGATAACCGTTTCAGTGATCGATCCTTCACCTCCTGACATTGACGTTCCTCCGATGATGGCCGCAGCAATCGCTTCCAGTTCTTACCCTCCTTTGAGTAAACACCTGTCAGCACCTTCATGAGCGTAGATTTCCCAGCGCTGTACTCACCAACCAGGGCGTGAACCTCGCCTGAGCGCAAATCAAAATTCACGCCGTCAAGCGCTTTCACACCGGGAAACTCCTTGGAGATGTTCTCCATCTGTATCAGGAGTTGTGTCAATCTGTCTGCCTTCTTTCACATAAAGAATGGAGTTGATATGCTGCACAATTGGTTGCTTCATCTTCATTTTTGAAGCCTGCACCCGGAAGAGAGTGTGTTTACCAGGAATTCCCTTCCACGAAAATGGGATCCAGAACCAGATGAATGCTGTTTTGAGTCACTGTATCCGTCATTCGCGAAATAAGGATATCGGCTGCTTTTTGACCTATTTCCTCGGCGGGTTGGTTCATTGTCGTAATGGATGGGCTCATCAGGGATGTGAAATCATCTACGTCAAAGGAAACGACTGCCATGTCCTGAGGAATCCTTAGTCCGGCTTGTTTGATTGCATTGATGGCGCCGTATGCCATATAGTTGTTGCATAGAATCATCGCCTTGGGCAGATGAGGCAGTTTTAGGATGTCCCCCAGGCACTGTTGTCCGCTTTTCATCTTGAAATCACCCTCTCTCACCCATTCCGGATTAAAAGGCAGTCCATTCACAAACAAAGCGTTTTCAAAACCTTTCATCCGCTGCCATCCGCTGGACTGATTGACAGGTCCTGTTACCATGCCGATATCCCGATATCCCCGCCGGATCAGTTTGTTCGTCAATTCATAGGAAGCCTTATAGTTATCGACAGAAACCGAATCAAACGAGACTTCAAGCTTTGGCATATTGTCAATAAACACAATCGGTACATTCAGCCTCAAATAGTGGGTAAACTTTTTTTTGTCACTCTCGACAGACGCCAGGATCAAACCGGAAATCTGTTTTTCCAGCATGAGCTGAAGCGCTTCTTCTTCAAAAAGCAAGTTCTCGTCTGAATTACTTAACAGAATCGAGTATCCTTTCTGCCGGCTGACGATCTGAGCCCCTTTGATGACGGATGAAAAAAAGCTATTGGTAATATCCGTTACAATGATGCCAATGTTTTTGGCGTCCCGCATTCTCAATGAGCGCGCGACATCATTGGGGGTATAACTGACTTGTTTGACAGCTGCCAGCACGCGTTGTTTGGTCGCATTGCTGACGCGCCCATTTCCGCTCATTGCCCTGGATACTGTTGAAACCGAAAGCCCCAGCGATAACGCAATGTCCCTTAACTTGACAGCCTTCATGTTAATCATGTGATTCCTACTCAGCTCATTCTTTTTTACGCATTCACAATAACACAAATGGAATCGATTGCGCAAGTACTTTTCAGTCTATTTTTACATAATTTCGGATTTTTACCGCTAAATTTCATTTCTTTATCTGGCACAGAATTTCTGCTTTTGATTTCGGTTCCATGCTAGTGAAGTAAGCCTGTCAATAAGCTCTCATCGAGAGGCTTGTTTATAATAAGCAGGTCAATATCAACTGTGGATCTTTTGCTTAGGCCCGGCTGGTTTGACAATAAGAACCCTCCTTTGAAAACAAAAGAACTTCCCTGGTCCACGCTGATCAGCTTGCATAGGATCGACTCCATATAGAAGCATGTCATGACTGTGTTAAAGGTCAAACCGCTTTCCTGGGCGATGGTATGTATCCTATGGGTCAATGCGGCTTTGTTCACACAAGCATCTCCATGATTTTTGAACGCGCTGCTTGATTCCCATTTCAGCCGCGTATTGTATAAGCCATCGGATATTCTGCTGTGGGTTGTTGGCATATTTCTTGAGCGCGGTGGCGTATAGCTCACTATAGAATCCTAAAGTCCCGGCGATTTATAGCGTGTTCGGATCGATCGAGAAAGCTTCAAGGATCTCACGCTGAGATTTGCTCACTTCCGAAGTGACGTCATTGTATTTGCCGGTGTAATGAATCCGGGTCAGCGATTCCATTTCTCCCAGCAGAAGCCTGGGGGGTATCTTTCGAATCTTATCCAGAATCAGCATAGGTCCGACTACTGTCGTTGAGGCCGTCACTGTACATGACGGCACGCTTTTGGTCCGCTTGGATGGAATAAGCTCCTTTGTATCGGGGTTGAGTTTGCCGATACACGCCTGTTTGCTGCGCATTTGTTTGAGCTGCTTGTCCCAGTGTTCTTCAACTACCTCATAGACATAAGTCGTCCCGGAATCCTTCTTTCGATGATAAACTAATCGTCCCATACGCACCTCCTATACGCTACATTATGCGTGTTGAAGAGCGAATGTAAAGAGGCCAATAGCACAAAAAATAAAGGTGCAGCAATGCTTTCAACCTCTTGTCTGTGTTACCACGCTATACTTTTCCGGGAGTTCAGGGTATTTGCGCTTGCTGCATATAACATCGCCAGGGAACATGAACATCAAGAAAATCCGGCGTCTGATGCAGAAATATGGTCCGATGTGCCCTGTCCGGAAGACAAATCCTTACCGGCGTATGGCAAAAGCCATGGAAACAAGCTATGTTGCGCCAAACCTTCTCAATCGTGAGTTTCGGGAGCACGGCCCCAGAAAAGTGCTGCTCACTGACATCACCTAAGGGTATACGCATATGGATGGGGTTTGAATGGCAAACTTGAGAAGGAGGCGGGGAGAAGGGCGCGGGGGAGGGTTTGCCTGAGATGTTGGCGGGCCTGGGGATTCGCGTATTCGCAAGAACATGCCTTTGCACTCTTTATGCGGTTTCATCCGAGAACTGCCATCCTGCGTCTTCCATGCGCTTGTATACTGCATACCAGCCGTCGCGCCCGGCAAGCTCATCGGCAGTACCAGATTCCACAATGCTTCCGCGCGCAAGAATGTGCACACGGTCAGCATCTATGACTCCGCTCAAACGGTGGCTGATGGATAGTATGGTTCGCCCTTGGCTGGCCTGCCGGATGGCAGCGAAGATCGCCGCTTCGGTGCGGGCGTCTATGCCGGAGGTTGGCTCGTCCAGCAGCAGCACCTGGGGGTTCATCACAATGGCGCGGGCCAATGACAATAGCTGCACCTCACCGCCGGAAAGCCCCGCTTCCCCTTCTCCCAGCAGGGTATCGTACCCTTGCCGCAATGCTTCTATCGTCTTGTCCAAACCGACAGTGCGCGCAGCCCACATGACGTTTTCAAGCGGTATAGTATCATCACGCAGTGTGATATTATCCCGTACCGTACCGTCAAACACCTGCGGCATTTGTGGAACGACACCCAACAACTTTCTGCGATCTCTCGCAGGCAGGGTGAAGGGATCGACACCGCAGATGCGTACGTGCCCTTGCGCAGGAGCGTAAAGCCCGGCCACGATGTTCATTAATGTGGTCTTTCCAGCGCCGCTCCGACCCACCAGTACCGCCTTTTCACCGGCGGCCAGCGAAAGATCCAGATTGTGCAGTACAGTATGACTGCCATAGGCAAACTGTACGCCCTCAATGTCGATGCCCTGACTATAGTCCGGTGTTTGCGGGGTTTCTACCCGTTCCTCTATAGGCTGGCGTGCAAATTCCTGTATACGGCCGATGCCTGCCATGGCCTGCTGGATAGTTTGGAACTGGGTTGCCAGGGCCTCGATAGGAGCGAACAGTCGGCCAACCAAATCAGCGACCGCCGCTATTGTTCCCACCGTTAACCCAAGCGACATTGGGGTGCCGTTCTTGGCCCCGAGGAAAACCGCCAGGGCAATGACGATGGCACGCAGCGTCTGCATCACACAAGGAAACCAGCTGTCATATACTGAGATGCCGTTGATCGCGGCCAGATGATTGCCCAAAGGCTTCTGAAACTTTGTCTCGCCCGCATCCTCCATGCCATAGGCTTTGACAGTCTGAATACCACCAAGCCATTCCTGAATGAAAGTGTATATTTCGGATACGCAGACACGCACCTTTTTCTCCATTGCATAGATACGCTTGCGGAAATAACCCGAAAGCAGGAAAATTACAGGGAATGACAGCAGAACCAGCCATAACAGCCGGGGAGACAGAATATACAGCGATGCCGCCAGCCCGAACACCTTCAGAAGATCAGTGACCACGCTCACCAGCCCGGCTGAGAAAAGCGTGTTCACCGCATCGACATCCGTAGTCAGCCTGCTCATCACTTCTCCTACAGGCGTGCTGGAGAAGTACCCCATGGATAGGCTGGACAGCCGCTCAGCCATGCGGCCGCGCACACCCAGCAGCACCTGTTGGCCAAGCCAGGTGGTAACGATCACCTTAATGAATTCCACGACGCTGGCCCCCGCCGTGGCCGCCAGATAGAGCCCTGCCAATCTCCATACTCCCTCAAACAAACCCTTGGAGAAATGGTCGTCTATGATCTGCCGGATAAGCAGCGCAGGCACAAGCTGCAGCGCCATACCCGCAATGACTGTCAGCAGCAGCACAATGCACAGGACCCAGCTATCCCTGAGCACCTTGATGAAAGCCGGCTTGATCATGCGGCATCGCCTCCCAAAAATCGCTGGGCACGGTAGATATCCCGGTATAGCCCCTGTTCCTCCAGCAACTGCTCATGGCTTCCTTGTTGGAGCAATTTACCATGGTCCAACACCAACACCCGGTCGGTCAGGGAGAAGGTGCTCAGGCGGTGCGAAAAAAGCAATATGATTCGGTTGCCTCTTTGCGACCGCAGGTTTTCCATAATGCGTTGTTCAAGCGCAATGTCCACAGCGGAAAATGGATCGTCCAGCACCAAGACATGTGCTTCGCTTGCCCATGCCCGCGCCAGGGCAATGCGCTGGCGCTGGCCGCCTGACACTCGCACGCCACGCTCGCCCACACGGGTATGGATGCCCTCATTGAACCCAGCTATGTCTTCAGTCAGCATTGCGACATTCACCGCCTTATCCAATTGGCTGTCATCGGTTCGGCCCAAGCCCACATTGAAGGCCACATCGTCTGAAAACACAAAATGCGATGCATCCATATAGGCGATAGCATGTCTATTTGTACTTAACGGGATTCCATCTACACGCACATCGCCCTCATATGGATAGAGGCCGGAAAGCGCCGCTGCCAGCGCACTTTTGCCGGAAGCCACAGGGCCCGTTATGCCGATGATTTGCCCCGGATGAGCTGTGAAGCATAGGTCGGAAACAGCCTCGCTTTCGCTTGTCGGGAATCCAAAACTGAGATGGGATACAACTAACCCCCGCTGCCCGGATGCTGGGCAGGGAACGTCGGATACAGTTTCAACTCTGCTCTGCTGGCAAAGCTTGTCCATTATCCTGTTCCAGGAAGCCCTGGCACCGTGCCAACTGTTGAACACTTTGGCCGCGACGTTGGTGCGTATCGCCATTGCCGTGAACAGAGCAAGATACGCTGTGAACATGCCAATCGACCACTCGCCGCTCACCACCAGCTTTCCGCCCATACCCACCACTGCCACCACGCCACAGGTTGCCACCAGTATGTAGACAGGAGTCATGCCGTTTTGCAGCATCGTTGTCAGAACGCTCCATTTCAACTGGGTTTTCAGCAGTCCCGCAAGCGTCTCCCGTTCAGCCTCTTCCCGTCCAAAGAGCCGGAGAAGGGCTATGCCGGAGATATTATGCTGCAGATGCACATTGATTTTTGAGGCCGCTTCACTGGATTTAAGCGACAGGTTATACAGCGGATGACGCAACAGCTCCGCCAGCAGCAGCGTTAACGGCACCGGAATAGCGGCCAGCAATGTGATCTGCGGACTGTACAGCATGCAGGCCACCAAATAAGATATCATCAATAGAAAAGTATCCCACACCTCTGTGATCGTAATCTGCACCGACTGGCCCACTTGCTCCACGTCGCCGATCATGCGGCTCATCATGTCGCCAACCTTTTCACGGTCAAGTTCCTGCATGGAGCGGCCAAAGGCGGTGGATAAAAGTCCTGCCCGAATGTCACATTTCATGCGGTTGACAATTTCGCGCATATACCGGCGCTTAAAATACCGCGCCAACTGAAAGAACACAGTGAATAGGAAGAACAGCAGCAGATTCTGATAAAAGAAAGTCACCGGAGTCAGTCCCTTTATCACCTGATCGGCCGCGTCGATGGATTTGCCAAGAAAAACAGGCCCCATGACAATAACTGTGTTGTAAATAATGCCCCCCGCTGCCTGAATCCAGAACTCACGGCGATATCTGAACACATAGGCCGACAGCTTAAGCCGCTCTTTAGGTGGGGCAAAGGCGGCGGCATTTTTCATGACCATACACCGCTGCTTTGAAGATGCGGGAATTTTGCCGCCCGCTTTATGAAACGTATCGACCTGAGTGGCGACGTAAAATCTCTCATGATGAAGGTTCTCAATTTATACAGCTTCTCCTGTGGGAAATACTTCTGCTTCATGACCACTGTTCTTGCCCGTAATGGCAAAGCGCATTGCGTTCCATGCTTTCTTGATTTCCTTTGTCTTGATAATGATATCCAAAGTTTCATACAATAGAACCTTCATCGTAAAATAATCCGCCTTTATGATTATATCCTAAAATCCCGGCGAATTATAGCGTGTTCGGATCAATCGAGAAAGTCTCAAGTATCTCATGCTGAGATTTGCTCACTTCCGAAGTGACGTCATTATATTTGCCTGTGTAATGAATCCGGAACAGCGACTCCATTTCTCCCAGCAGAAACCTGGGGGAGTATCTTTCGGATCTTGTCCAGAATCAGCATGGGCCCGACAACTGTCGTTGAGGCCGTCACTGTACGAAAAATAAAGGTGCAGCAATGCTTTCAACCTCTTGTCTGTGTTACCACGCTATACTTTTCCGGGAGTTCAGGGTAGCATGAGGAGCACTTCGGCGCCAAACGACAAGCCGGGAACCATTTGGAATCCAATGTACTCATGGGGCTTTGGGAAGTGTTACAGTGAAACGGCTCCCCTGCTCAGGTCGGTTTTCGGCTGTCACGATACCTCCATGCGCGGTCACAATGGATTTGACGATAGCCAAGCCGATCCCAGCCCCGCCAGTATCTCTGTTGCGCGATTTATCCGCGCGGTAAAAGCGTTCGAAAATGAACGGCAATTCGCCCTCAGGTATGCCGGAGCCGTCATCCTCTATGATGAACACACTGTCCTGCGCGGAATCTTGAACGGCAATGCGGATATGCCCACCATTGGGCGTATATTTCACCGCATTGGACACCAAATTTGTGATGACCCTGCTCATGCTGTCTTTGTCGACAGAGATAACAGAAGCCACGCCTTCTATGGCAAGCTGCAGATTTTTATTCGCGAACTCGCCCTCGAAATTGGCACATATGCTGCGGGTGAGCGCAAACATATCCACCGGCGCTTTATCCAGCCTTGGATCATCACTCTCCGCACGTTCCAGCCGTTCCAAATCAACCACCATTTTCCCAAGCCGAAGTATTTCGTCATGACAACTTTGCAGGCGCTGAGGGGTTGGCGCCCATACACCCTCTATCATTGCCTCCAGATGGGCGCCTATCGTTGTGAGCGGGGTTCGGAGTTCATGAGCGACGTCGGCTGTCAGCCGCTTTCTGAGTTTCTGCTGCTTTGCGAGTGCGTCAGCAAGATAGTTGAGGGCTGATACGAGAGTGTGAAGTTCCCGCGTTCTTGTCTGTCCCTCAAATTGGATGTCATAGTTGCCCGCCGCGATTTGCTTGGCGATGTCGGCAGTTTTTGTGATTGGGCGGGCAATGCGCCGCGCCAGTAAGCCGCCCGTAACAAAAGACAGCAGCAATGAAACGATGCCGATCACCATCAGCAGAAGGTTCAAAGCGTTCAGGAATACAACGTCGCTCTCGCTTAAAAAATAGGGGCCAAAAAAGCTTATGGAAACTGTACCGACCTTTTGCCCGTCTTGCGTAAGCGCGTAGTCTTGTGACACGAAGCCCCCCACGCTTCCATACTCTTTCATGCGGATCGCAATGTCATCCATGACCTGTTGGCAGCGCCCCATATCATGGTTTACCGCATCCCAAACGCTCGCACCATTCTTGTCGTACACTTTGATTATGTAACCATCGTACAGTGAGTACATACCCAGTGTATAGACAGAGTCATGGCTCCAGGTGTTCGTCAGCCCGTCATACTGAAGGCTCAGGTTATCCACGATGTTTGCTGTCCTCGCGTCTTGCTGCGCCAAAACATACGCTTCAAATCGCCTCTTGATCAGCACATTGGATGCAACGCTGATGAGGGATACGGTGACCAGCACGATAAGCACAAAAGCCAATGATATCTGTGTCCTTAAGCTGCGCATGCGCTCACCCCCCGAATTTATATCCCAGCCCATGTATTGTTAGGACGTAACAGGGATTTTTGGAGTCGTCCTCTATCTTCTGACGCAGGTTTTTGATATGGTTGTCCACCGCCCGTTCATATCCGTCAAACTCGCTTCCCAGGGCAATTTCGATCAGCTCTGCACGGGTAAACACCTTGCCTGGATATTTGACAAGCGCGGAAAGGATCTTCATTTCGCTGGGCGTCAGCAGGACTTCCACCTGCATCTTCCTGATGATGTTTTTATCAAAATCGACGATGAGATCGCCGCCTCGGAACGAGTTCTTCCGTGCCAGGGGGATCAGGTCATCCCAAGAGCGCCGCAGCACGGCCTCTACGCGGGCTTGCAGCACCTTCAAACTGAAGGGCTTGGTGATGTAATCGTCGGCGCCGATCTGCAGCCCCTGCAGCATGTCGTTTTCCTCAACTTTTGCCGTCAGCATGATGATGGGGACCCGTGATTTCTTGCGGATCGTCCGGCAGATTTCCTCCCCCGATACATCGGGCAGCATGAGATCCAAAATAACCAGGGAGATGTTCTCCCTGTCAAAGATTTCAAATGCCTGTCGGCCGCTGGCGGCAGGGAAAACCGAAAAGCCCTTGCTCTCAAAATACGAAACAAGGACCTCCAGAATTTTCGGCTCGTCATCCACGGCGAGGATGTTGTTACACTTTTCGGCCATATTTTTCCGCCTGCTTCTCAACATAATTGCTCCGAAACGGCAATAGACGGGAAGCCGCTGAAATCGCGACTTCCCGTCTTGCTTACCCGACTACTTCGTAACCCTGATCCTCAATCTCGAACTTGATTTTATCAAGCGGGCTTTGGGCGGGGTCATGTTCGACCGTTACAGTCTTGGCATTCAGATCCACCGAAACACTGGCCACGCCTGACAGCGTGCCGACCGCGTTCTTGATTGACTTCACGCAGTGTTCGCAGGACATGCCATCCACGCGCAATACAGTTTTTTCCATTGCTGGTTCCTCCTTGTTACTTTAGGTTAAACGGTTTCAAGAGCTTGTCCACCTCTGTCTTCTTTCCAGCAACATCCACGGGAACTTTCGCAAAGACCCAGCCTGCAACTGCATTGGGGTCAACGCCTGCCGCGATAAAGGGCGCAGGGTTCAGTACGAACACGATATCCTTGTCATTTTTGCCCATGTCTTTTGCCCATTCAAAGAGATTGCCATCCCCAACGTTCACGTTATAGTGATCAAGCGCCGCGTGATAACCGATGCTGTCCCTGTACTTGCTGACGATTTGCTCGTAGGCGGCCAGGGGAGTCGCTTCTCCGCTATACTTCAATTCATCCTTGCCCAGCTTGGTTCCAACCATCAGTTTGCCCTCATAGAAAGCAAAGTTCTCCGGCAGCTTGCTCGTATCCAAACCAGCATCGAGGAATGGCTGCGCGTCCAACTCCAGCATGACGTCATGCAGCGGGCTCTTGCTGTAATCTTTGCTCCAGATGAATCGCACGGTTCCATCCGGCGCAGCAAGCGACCAGCCGCCGTTCATTTCATCGAGCGTTACCTTGTCAGACGCGGCGGCGAGGACCGCCTTGAAGGAAGTGATGGACTCCTTGCCAACCACATCCAAATCCTTCGGCAGCAAGAATACTGCAACAAGTACTATAATGACCGCGATCAGGCCCAAGATTATCCACTTCTTCATTGAGTTTTTCATGCGTTTACCCCTTCTTTTTCCTGGCGTGTTACCTTAAATCTTTTCAAACGCAGCGCGTTTGTAAGTACCGAGACTGAACTGAGGCTCATGGCGGCGGCAGCGAGGATCGGATTGAGCAGCGGGCCGCCCAGCAGATACAGCACGCCTGCTGCGATGGGTATCCCCATGATATTATACCCAAACGCCCAGAACAGGTTTTGCTTGATGTTACGAATCGTCCGCTTGCTTAAGTTGATCGCAGTGGGCACATCCATCAGGTCGCTGCGCATCAGCACAATGTCCGCGGATTCCATCGCTACGTCCGTACCGGAACCGATCGCGATGCCGATATCGGCTTGTGCCAGCGCGGGCGCGTCATTGATCCCGTCACCGACCATGGCCACCTTCCTGCCCTCGTTTTGCAGCTTTTTGACCTCATTTGACTTATCCTGCGGCAGCACCTCTGCCAGCACCTTATCAATGCCGACCTGCCTGGCGATGGCTGCAGCGGTCTTCTGGTTGTCGCCGGTAATCATGACAACCTCGATCCCCATCTTGTGCAGGCTTTCAATGGCGGCTTTGCTGCTCATTTTCACAGTGTCGGCCACGGCGATGATGCCGGCAAGCTTTCCATCCAGAGCGACATACATCGGCGTTTTGCCCTCGGAAGCGAGCCGGTCGGAAGCCTCTTCCAACTCAAGCATCGAAATGCCGCGCTCATCCATCAACTTGCGGTTCCCGGCGAGAATGCCTAAGTCACTGATTTTCGCCTCAATGCCGCGCCCGGGGATGGCTTCAAAGCTATCCACCTTGGGAAGTTCAAGTCCCTTGTCCTGCGCGTCCTGCACGATAGACTGCCCCAGGGGATGCTCAGAACCCTTCTCAGCCGCCGCTGTGACCTGCAGCAGGTAATCCGCCTGTATGCCCGCGGTTGTGAGAATATCCGTCACAGAAGGCTTGCCCTGGGTAATGGTGCCTGTCTTGTCAAATATAATGGTGTTGATCTTGTGTGCGGTTTCGAGCGCTTCGCCACCCTTGATCAGGATGCCGTTCTCCGCGCCTTTGCCCGTACCGACCATGATGGCCGTCGGCGTTGCCAGGCCAAGCGCGCAAGGGCAGGCGATGACAAGTACCGATATAAAGATGGAAAGCGCAAACTCCACATCCCGCGTCGCGATATACCACGCGATCCCTGCTACCAGGGCGATAATGCAGACGATTGGCACAAAGTAGCCCGAAACAATGTCCGCCATCTGAGCGATGGGCGCCTTGGAACCTTGCGCGTCCTCCACCAGCTTGATGATCTGCGCAAGGGCCGTGTCGCTGCCGATTTTATCAGCGCGAAACCGGATGGTCCCGTTTGAGTTGAGCGAAGCGGCATACACGCTGTCCCCGGCCTTTTTATCCACCGGCATGCTTTCGCCTGTCAGCATGGATTCATCGATGGCCGTATGCCCGTTAAGCACCGTACCATCCACAGGGATCTTCGAGCCGGGCTTCACCACGATGACATCGCCGATTTCCACCTCATCGATGGGGATCTCTTTTTCTTCGCCATTTCGGATGATGATCGCCGTCTTGGGCGCAAGTCCCATCAGCTTCTTGATGGCTTCGCTCGTGCGGCCCTTTGATACGGCTTCCAGCGACTTGCCCAGCAGGATCAGGGTGATGATGACGCCGGCCGTTTCAAAGTAAAGCGACTGCACCGCGCCAAATTCGCCTATCGCGATCTGCCAGGTATTGTAGATGCTGTAAAGGACAGCGGACGATGTGCCGATGGCGATCAGCGAATCCATGTTGGGACTTCTCTGCAGCAGTGCCTTGAACCCCACTGTGTAGAACTTGTATCCCACGCCGATGACCGGAATGACCAGCAGCAGCTCGATCAATGCGTAGATCAGCGGGTATTTCATCGGGTCAAGCCCTCCCGGGAAAGGCAGCCGTACGATGCTTATCATCGGGACCATGGCGATATATAGGAGCGGCAGAGAGAACAGAGCGGAGACGATGAATTTCGTCCACAGCGTCTTGATTTCCTTTTGCTTGCGCACCCTGTCTTCATCGGACGCGTCTGTCTTGGATACTTCCAGCGCCTTGTATCCGATCTTTTCAATCGCCTGCTTGATGACAGACAGGCGTACCGTCTGCGGATGATAGGCAACGGTTGCTTTTTCGGTTGCAAGATTGACGGACACACTGTCAATGCCATCCAGTTTACCGATTACCTTTTCGATGCGCTGGGCGCAAGAGGCGCAGGTCATACCGCCAATGGGGATTGTGACCTTACTCGCGTCCGTCTTCTCCATGACTTCGTAGCCGATCTTTCTGACGGCGTCCTTGATTGTGGACAGCGGAAGGCTGCCGGCGTCATACTCCACGAACAGCTTTTCGCTGGCCAGATTTACAGAGGCTTGCCCGATCCCCGGAAGTTTGCGAACCGTCTTTTCGATCCGCTGGGCGCATGCCGCGCAGGTCATGCCCCTGATACTTAATACTTGACTCTCCATCTTTGAGATCTCTCACTCCCTGGGAGTTGCCTTGGTTCTTGACGAACTTCAACTCTCACATTATTATTATACCCAAAGGAACCAATTTACAAGTACGCACTTTATTGTGCTATACTACCCATAAGGATACCGTTAAAGGAGACAACAACATGAAGTGCAACTGCTCAGGACTGAACTGCCCGGTTGATGCAACCTTGCGCCTGATAGGCGGCAAGTACAAGGCGCTCATCCTGTGGCATCTCATTGGAGGTACCTTGCGCCACGGCGAGCTCCACAAACTGATCCCACAGGCAACACCAAAGATGCTGACACAGCAGCTTCGGGAATTGGAAAGCGACAATCTACTCTCCCGTGAGGTGTATCCGGTGGTCCCCCCCAAGGTAGAGTACTCTTTGACCAGTCTGGGCAGAAGCCTTCAGCCGATCCTGGGCGCCATGTACGATTGGGGCGCCGGGTACATGGCGGACAATGGCCTGGAGATCAGCTGCTCCATGACTCCGGATGCCGGTGAGACCTGACACTCTGAGCCATTGCCATGCAGGCGCCGTTCCTGCCGGGGAAGACTCCCATTTGCTTAATAGTCTTTCTTCCAGTTCGCGAAGATACCTTTTGCCTCAGCAAGAAAATCCTTGGAAATGGTGATGTTTGTCGCATCGACTGTCTTGTTTTCGGGGAAAATGGGGACCGGGTTGCAGCCGCCTGACAGCACCTCTACCTGATCCATGCCAAAGCGGTTGCCGCAGTTCTGGCACACCAGGACATTGCCCTCCTGTTTGTAGTATCCCCTGCCGGAGCTGTAGCAGACCTGACAGGTGTTGAAGGCGGTGCGGATGGTTCCGTCGGGCGCTTTGACCGCAATGACCTCCAGCTTGGTCCCGTCTATCTCCACTGGGTAAAACTTCGCGGTTGAGGAAATGTCGCTGATAGCGATTATGAGGTCACCATTGGCAGCAGGGGCCACTGTGACGCTGACGGCCGCGGCGGGTGCTTGTGCTGCTTTATTGGCGGCTTCGCCTTTGGCGCCGGAACCTTTGACCGCGAGGATCCCAATGACGGCAATCACGGCAATCGCAGCGGTGATCACTGTGGGCCTCATCCATTTGTTTTGTTTCTTTACAGCCACCATCGGCTGCGGGTTTCCGGGATGTTTCTTGGTTTGTTGTGTCATTTTGCACACCTCCATTTATTATTTAGGGTTTTGACCGATGCTTTTTGGTATATGTCCGACTTGGTGGTCCGATGCCTTTTCCTGCCCCTTGGGCTTATCGCTCAGGAAGATAACAGCGACGATGATGCCAACAACAGGCAAGATGCAGTGCCAATGACTTAATAGAAAATCCGTGTGCTTTTCCCCCTTCCCACAATGTCAAGCGCCAATGGTGAAATTGAGTCCGAGGCCGGCGCGCTGACCTCGCCTCAGTGGCAGCTCGGCGCTTCGCCTCCGGCATCCGCAAAAGTCTCCGGTGGCCAGACAAGCGTTTGATAATTTGCCGCTTCGTTCTTGATTGCTTGGGCGTCAAGCGCGCTTACATCATCCACCACCTTAAAATATCCGTAAAACGCGTTGTCCTCAGTTGAGAAATCGAAATCCTCGCTTGGGTAGATGTTCAGCGGATTAGCTCCCTGATCCATGAAGACTTGCGCCTTGTAGGCGGGGACGAGCAGTGTCGTATTCCCCTCACGGGTTGACGTGTTGTTGATCGTCCACTCCGCCCGAACTCCAGTTTGAACAACCACGATGGCAGGGCTGAAGCCACTGTCAGTCAACTCAATTGCGATCCGCTGAACATCGCCCTCAATGCTTGCCACTGCAATCGTGTCCGTTGGAATGGTGACGTTTGCTGGAACAGGGTCCAAAGGAGCATTCGTTACCAGGCTTGCAGGCACAGGCGTCGCCGGGTCGGCGGCGTTTGTTGATGCTTTCTCAGGCGTTTCTCCACCTTCTACCACGGTGATAGTGCTTCTGATCATGCCCATCCAGCAACTATAAGGGAATACCCCTGCCTTGTCCGGCGTGAACTCAATGACGTTTTCGCCGGTTTTAAACGCATATTGCACATCATATTCCGGAATGATCATCGTATCGTTACAGCCGTTGATGCTGCCCTTTGGCGCGTCAATAGTCCACTTTACCGGTGTGCCGGCGGCAACAGTGATCGCGGGATAACTGTTTGAGGCAAGCACGCTGTTAACGATTTGATATCCGTCCTCCATGACGATATCCGGACCGGATGACGCATTGGCCTGTGGACCCGCGGCGAAATCAAGCGATAGCACAGACAGGCCTGACAGCGTCCATCCCTGGGAGAACATGGTAATGCCCAGGATGACCACCAGCGCCGCGCCTGCCATCATGACCTTGTGGGTAAATTTCCTGGACAGCACAGAACTGAGCGCCCCCAGCGCGAACATCAGCGGCACCGTGCCAAGGCTGAACAGGAGCATGGACAGGGCACCTTTTACCGGACTGCCGGTGGAAAGCGCATAAATCTGCATTGCCTGCAAAGGGCCGCAGGGCATCAGGCCGTTGAGCAGTCCAACATAAAGCGGGCTGTTGCTTTTGCCTTTCTCCGCATTGATTTTGCTTGAAAAGACACGCGGCATCCTGGGGGTAAATTTCCGCAAGCTCGGGAAAACGCCCAGCATATTGATGCCCATGATGACCATGAACACACCGGCAAGCAGCTGCACGATGCCCCTCATCGCGCCGGTGAAACTGATAACAGAACCCAGAGCCCCAACAAGCGCGCCAATGACCGTGTAGGAAATCACCCGTCCCAGATTATACAGAAAACTTGGGCGCAGGGCGGCAAATTTCCCGGCAGGCCCATCGATTGCAGACTGAGGGATGCACTGCGAAAGATTGATCCCGCCGCACATGGCCACACAATGAACTGATGTGAGGAGGCCGATGACAAAAAGCATACCATACCCCATACCGGCTTCGGCGGTGGGGAAGAGGTTAAAAATGTTTGTCACCCCAAACTGCCGCAGCAGCATGTACACTGCCAGTATGATGATGAGAATGCCAGCGGCGCGCTTTCCGCTTGCCGCAGGTTTCTTATCGGCAAGCACCTCGTAGTCCAGCGTCCCGATGAGCGCCTCAATATCCTGCAGCGTGACAATGTCCGCATCGTAGGTTACAACCGCTGTTCCTTCGTTATAACTAACGTCCGCGCTTTCAATGCCCGCGGTATTTCGCAGCTTCTTCTCGATTTTGTTCTGGCAGCTTACGCAGGTCATGCCGCCAATGCGCAGGGTTTTCGATACCAGTTTTGATTTCATAGCGGGACCGGCGCCTCCTTTAGATGATTGGATCCAATGCTGTAGGGGAGTGGGTAGAAATTGTGCGGGTTAATACTATTTGAAGACAGTATGAGGTTGAATGGTCCATGATTCAGCTGCTCTTCTTCGCTGTGTTTGGTCTGTTTAATGAACAGCAGTCAAGCGCTTTTCCCCCGAACGTCTCCTTGTTGGCTTTCGCCATTTTTGCCAAATAGGCTTGGAATGACTTCTTGATGCGCTGCCATATCTGCATGATCTCCACCTCTTCCGCTGCGTTGGGCAAAAGCCCCTGGCTTTGTCCCATGTCGACAGGTTATCAGGAAAATGTATCGATATTATGTGGAAACAGTGTGAATGGCAGAAAAAATAAAGAAACCCGCCATCCGGTAACCGGAATCGGCGGGTGGCGAGGCTGCTTATACCATTCGAAATCAGTAATGCACCGATGCGAAGAGAGATTTTTCGACTTATCGAAGTCGAGGGAATGAGGCGTAGTCGCAGCCTACGCCGATTGAGCAAGGCAAGGA
>Ga0209429_10000016_pt1 | contig 122115 bp, 111 predicted proteins | sample BarGraNGADG00212_3_FD_184493 | JGI IMG/M metagenome (GOLD analysis project Ga0209429, IMG submission 184493) | Arctic peat soil microbial communities from Barrow, Alaska - Barrow Graham LP Ref core NGADG0004-212 (SPAdes) (version 2) | ecosystem: Environmental > Terrestrial > Soil > Wetlands >... | reverse complement strand
TGCTTATACCATTCGAAATCAGTAATGCACCGATGCGAAGAGAGATTTTTCGACTTATCGAAGTCGAGGGAATGAGGCGTAGTCGCAGCCTACGCCGATTGAGCAAGGCAAGGATAAGGCGGAAAAGATCCGCCGCATCAAAGCATTAATGAGTGAGAGTGGTATTAAAGGTTGATGCATGATCACGCAAGCAACTTACTATGTTTTTTCTATCCTTATTTCGCCAAAGGCATAGTAATCAGAAAGTTCGCTCAATCGCCGAAGATCTGCGCCGCCTGGGCCATGTTGTGGATCACCTCGACGCCAAAGGGACAGCGCTCCTCACAATTGCCGCAGGCAATGCAGTCGCTGCCGTGCGCCGTGAGCGAAGCGTAGTGCTGCCGCACACTCGGCGGTATATGCGCCCTATCCAGCCGGGCAATATCCAGGTAACGATGCACAGAGGCGATGTCGATCTGCGCCGGGCAGGGCTGGCAGTGGCTGCAGTAAACGCAGGCGCCGCGCATCAGGCCGCTGTAGCCCCGTATCACCGTGCTATAGTCCTTCTCTTCCTCGCTCATATCAAGGTAGCGGCAGGCTTCCGTCACCTCCTGGGCGCTGCTGTAACCCAGCATCACGCTGGCCACCGCCGGGCGCGACAGGGCATAGTGGATGCACTGGCCCACGCTCAGCGGCGCCTGAAAGGGTGTGTGCTCCGCGCTTAGCAGCTTGCCCGCGCCCAGCGTCTTCATCGAAGAGATGCCGATGCCCTTCTTCTCGCATAGGAGATAGAGCGCGGCGCGGTCGGGATCAACCCCCTCCAGGCGGTGATCGCCCATCTCTACCAGCATGTTATCCAGCGTCGCGCTGGCGGGATTCATATCAAAGGCAGGATTGATGCTGAACATCATCATCTCAATGAGACCCATTTCCACCATTTTGCGCGCGATCAGCGGGTTGTGCGATGTCGCGCCGATATGGCGGATGACGCCCTGCTGCCTGAGACGCTGCGCGTAGTCGGCGATCCCGTTTTTCAGCACCTGCTCCAGGGCCTCCTGGCTATCCATGAAGAAGAACATGCCAAAATCGATATAGTCCGTATCCAGCGCCGTGAGCAAGCGCTCAAAGTAGCGCTTGCAGGTGTCCAGATCACGGCTGATGTCATACTGCTCCCGCAGATCGACCGAGCCGATGGCGCCCTGGATCATGAAGTCCTGCCTTTTGCCCTTCAGCGCGCGGCCGATATTGCGCCGCACTTCCTCCCCGGGCATGAACAGGTCCATCATATTGATACCTGCTGCGGCAGCGGCGTGGATGACCTCCTCCACAGCCTCATAGGGCCTGCCGTCCAGGTGCTCCGTGCCGATGCCGATCACGCTGACTTTCACACCTGTTTTTCCCAATGCTTTGTATATCATTGCATACTCCTATGTGTATTTGAGCAGATCCGCGAAAGTGGAAAGGTTGTAGGTGGCCAAACCGCAGCCGACCGCATCCCCGATGGCGGCAGAGTCAAAGCCGCCGGCGATGGCCGCTTCAATGCCCGCCTTCGCGTCCTCCACCACCAGGCAGACTGATGGGGCAAAGCCCAGCATCTCCGCCGCCTTGGTGAACACTTCCGGATCGGGCTTGGAGCGGGTGATGTTGTTGCCGTCGGAGATGGCGTCAAAGTAATTGCCCAGGCCGATGCGGGACAGGATCGTGGGCGTGTTTTTGCTGGAAGAGCCGATGGCCAGCTTCAGGCCCCTTTGGCGCAGCGCGTCCAGCGTCTGGCTGACTTCTAAAGTTAGGTCAGCGGTGCTCATGTTCTTGAGCAGCTCCCGGTACCTGTCGTTCTTCTTTGCAGCCAGGGCTTCCTTCTCATCATCGGTCAAGGGCTTGCCATACTTTTCCAGCACGATTTCCAGGCTGGCCATGCGGGAAACGCCGCGCAGCCGATTGTTGATCCGCTCGTCAAAGTAAACGCCCAGCTCATCCGCCAGGCTCTTCCAGGCCAGGTAGTGGTAGTGGTCGGTAGAGCAGATGACGCCGTCCAGGTCAAGGATGATTGCCTTGTATGCCATCTTTGTCCATTTCTCCTTTTTCTATGCCAGGCGCAGCGTTTTGCCGTCCGCCAGAATATCGACAGGCTCTCCTGAAACAAGCGTGTATATTGCGCCTTCATGGCTGACGTCTACATGGATGCGGCGGCCCCGCTAGGCAACGGTGAAGGCGTAACGCTTCAGGGCCTTGGGCAGGGTAGGTTTAAAGGACAAACCTTTTTCATTCGCGTACATGCCCGCGAAGCCGCTGGTGACATCCATCCATGTGCCGGCCATGTTGGCCATATGCAGGCCATCCTTGGTATTGTTGTGCGTGTCGTCAAGGTCCATGCGCGCCGTCCCGCGGAAATAGCTATACGCCTTATCGGCCTCGCCGATTTCCGCGGCAATGATGGAAAAAGTTGCCATGGACAGGGAAGAATCATGCGTGGTCAAACGCTCGTAAAACTCAAAACAGCGGCGCTTTTCTTCCAGCGTGAAGCGGTCACGCAGCAGGAACAGGGCCAGGACCATGTCCGCCTGCTTGCATACCTGATGGCGGTAAATGACCAGCGGGTGGTAGTGCAGCAGCAGAGGGAAATTCTCTTTGGGGATGGTTTCCAGCGGCCATGGCAGCCGATCCAGGAAGGCGTCGTCCTGCAGATAAAGGCCGGACGCTTCATCGTAGGGAATGTAGATGTTTTCAGCCGCGCGTTTCCAGGCAACCTCTTCCCCTGCTCTCAGGTTCAGCTTCTCCCGCAGGTCCCTTTCCGCCTGGGGGCGATTTGCCCGCATCCATTCCAGCGACCAGGCAGCGAAAGCCAGGTTTTCAGCGGCCATCAGGTTGGTGTAGCAGTTGTTGTTGACCACCGCGTTGTATTCATCCGGGCCGGTCACGCCGTTGATGCAGAACTTGCCGCCCTTGTTGGGGTTATAAAAGCCCAAGTCCGCCCACAGGCGCGCTGTTTCCACCAGGATCTCAGCGCCATAGCCACACAGGAAGTCCATATCCTCCGTTGCCTGCACATAGCGTTTGATGGCAAAGGCGATATCGGCATTGATGTGGTATTGCGCCGTGCCAGCCGGGTAGTAGGCGCTGCACTCCTTGCCGCCGATGGTGCGCCAGGGGAAAAGCGCTCCCTGTGGGTGTCCCATTTCCCTCGCTCGCTCGCGGGCGTCATCCAAAATGCCATAGCGGTACATCAGCAGTCCTTTGGCTTTCTCAGGCTGGATGAACAGGAACATGGGCAGCACATAGGTCTCCGTATCCCAGAAATAGTGGCCCTCATAGCCTTCGCCCGTCAGGCCCTTGGCGCAGATGTTGCTGCGCCCGTCATGCCCGGCGCTTTGCAGCAGGTGGAACAGGTTGAAGCGCAGCCCCTGCAGCAGCGCGTCATCCCCCTCAAGCTCTATGCCGGCATCCTGCCAATAGCGCGCAAGGGTATTTTCCTGCCCGGCAAGAAGCACATCAAAGCCCGCCGCGCGCGCTGCCTGGGCGGCTTTCGAGGCGTCTCTGGCAAGCGCATCCGTGTTTTTGGTACTGCCCCACTCATAGGCCATGAACTTGTCAATGGATATGGGCTTGCCCATTTGTACGTCCAGCGCCCAGGACACCGTCATCTGCCAGTCCGTCGCTTTGATGCTCTCTTCCTTGGGGGCGGCATGCGTCATGGCGCAGGCGACACACAGCTGTGTGTGCTGCGTGTTCTGGGTGCTGACACCGCCATTCTCAATTGTGCCGAAAACTGGTTGAGACAGCGTCCGCCCCTGCAGGCCGCTGCCAACGCGCGGGTCATTTTCGGCGGTTAGGTTTTTCACGTCGCCGTCGATCTGGGAAGTCACCTCGACCTTGCCCTCGAAATCCAACGGCGTGATGGTCAGGCGGATGGCCGCCGCGTGGGGATGATCAAAGCTGACCAGTGTGATAAATAACATGTGCAGGCGCTTGCCGCTGCGCGTATTCCACACAAGGGAGCGCGTCAGCACGCCCCGCCGCATGTCCAGCGCGCGCTCAAAATCGGTGCAGTCCGAGCCGTCCATATGGAAGGTTTCTCCTTCCACCGTGACACAGATGCGCCGCGCATCGGTCACATTCAGCATCGTTTGGCTTTCCTCGGCGAAAGCATAGGCTATCTCGCCATAGCGGATCTTCTCTGTCTCATAAAAAGCGTTCAGGTGGGTGCCGCGCACGCCCAGATGTTTATCTTGAAAGCCCTCTTCATAGCTGCCGCGCAGCCCAAGGTACCCATTGCCCAGGGAAAAAACGGACTCATTCTTTTTGACGGTTGCCTTGTCAAAGCTGTTTTCCGTAATGCACCAGGGATGGACCGGATAGGTGAAACCGTCCATGCTATCGCGCTCCTCTGTGTCTGTCGGGGCATGGTCAGATTAGCACCCGGACTTCCCAGTGTCAATCTGCCGATGGGCGCAGCGTGAGAGAGCGGGAAAAGATACAGCAGGGCCGTCAACACCAGGAGTCCGCAAATTACTTTGATTCCTATTGCCAAGAATACTCACTTTCGTCATTGCGCATCATACCATTCTCAAACAGTAATGCTTTGATGCGGCGGATCTTTTCCGCCCTATCTTTGTCTCATTCAGTCGGCGTAGACTGCGACTACGCCTTCTTCTCTCGACTTTGATATGACGAAAAATCTCTCTTCGCATCGGCGCATTACTGTTTTCAAATAGTATCATGCGATCCTCCCAGCGATGCAGGCGCATGGCTGAGCCGGGCCTTCGTGAGGATGAACTTGGCTTTCAACTCCTCCCTGAGGCTCAGCAGGTATGCTGTGAAGATGCCGGTTTCCTCGCTCAATCCCCTAACGCCATACACGGAACCCAGTTGCAGCAGAACAGAAACACTGGCATACGTATCGCAGATTTCCCCCAGATCGCGCTGCAGCAGTTTGAGTTCGGGCAGCTCCATTCCTGTGTTTTCGCGAGGCAAACGGATGTTGTCCTGAACATTGTGCAGTTTCTTCAGTTTGATTCTCAGGCTGTGCATTTTTGCATGATCGTCATCATCAAGAGCCTTCAAAGCATTGGCAATATCCTGATTCCATTTTGCAAATCTCTTCAGCGCAAACGACTCAAAGCGCGCAGGTTCCTGATCATCCCACTGCTGTATCCAGGACGCTATCCCGTCCAAAACAACGCTGATGGAGTCATCGGATAAATAGCCGTGAAGCGCCGATTTCTCCTTCTCACGTTCGTTTATCAAGAGTCCCGCCAAAGCCTTGCGGCTTGAAAACCTCTTGTCCTTTTTTTGAAAGGACCGCAGCTGTTCCAGCAGCACATCGATTTCACGAATGTATGACAGCCTGTCCACGATGGACTTGAGCGCGGCCTGGATGCTCCTGTATTCCTCACCGTCCAAGGCAGGCTTGATAAATGACAACAGGGATCTTGCTTTCCTGATCGACACCCTCATCTGGTGGACGTGCTCTACATCATCCGGTTCCCGAAGGAATTGGTTTCGCCGCTCCGAGATATCGCTGAGTATTCTGATCATGATTCCCTGGTAATCAGTGATGGTGATATGCTGATCCGACCGATCCGACACAGCGGGATCCTTCGGCACGGACGCGCGCAGCAGCCAACGCAGTTCCGCCCTTGACGGCGTTTTGCTGCTTAACTCAAGGCCTGCCATCGCGCCTTTCTTGAACGAAATCACTGCGCCGCATAGTTGTTCGCCCCATACGCTCAGATGAGGCATATGCCCCACGACGAACAAGGTGGTCTTGTCATCCACCTTGCTCAGTGCATCGCAGAAAGCTTCGAAATCACCAGTATAGACCCATTCAAAACTTGAAATGCTTTTGATTTCCAGCGCGTCCGCAATGATCTGCGCGGTCTGCGAGGCCCTGGCTGCCGGGCTTGTCCAGATAAGGATCCGCTTTCCCGGCTCCAGATGTTTCTTCAAACGCAGGACGGAATCCCCAACTTCTTTTCTGCCCTTTGGCGTCAGCTCTCTGCTCAAGTCATCCAGCTCAGGCCTTCTTTCCACCGCCTCCGCGTGCCTGACAAAAACGATATCCATAGGTGCCCCTCTATCCAGCACTTCCAGTACGTCACTGCAACCATTCAGTATCATTTTACCCTTTTCGCGCAAAACAACGCAAATGCCTGCCGCGGTCCCTGTCCCACTCCGTTTGCGCGGATAGAGGTTCAGAGCGATGATATCTTCTTTCTCGAACCATCATGGTTTGCATTGGTAGCGTTTGCTTCGCAACGGGTGCGGTAATTTCTACAATCGCCGCGGCTACATCAAAATCGTCCTCAATAACTTCTTCGACCTGCCGACTATTTCTTTCCTGAACGTGTCTGGCAGCATAGTCTTCCACAGTTTCGGCGGCGCTAATCTGCTGAAATACCATGGCGCCGTTTGCGATCAGACTTTGCAGCAGATCATCGTCAAAGCCGGGTATGTCCAGATCATCCTTCAGGTCGTTGACCATCGCATCAAAAGCGCTCAGGTCGTCTGTGCCCAGTGAGAAGATACGGTTGTCCGCCAGCACGAGTTTTTTCTTCTCATTTTCTGATAGCCCGGTGACGATGAAGCAATCGGCAGTCTCCCGACCGAGCGTCAGCATCGTGTCATACAGGCCGTTCCCTGCCAGGATGACGTGCTGCTCGTCCACCACGATGGGACGGATTTGGCCGAACATCTGCACGGAACGCTTGAACTGCTCGATCTGCTTGCGGTGTGCATGCGCACGTTGCGTTCAGGCCGCTTGAGTTGGGATAGTTTCAGCTGGGTAATCTTCATGCTGTCACCCCCATTGGGGAAAGGGCGACGCTATTGATCTTGCTGTCCTTGGCCTTGCGGGTAAAAAGAAGCGTCGCGCCCATCATAAGCGCGGCGTAGGCGATTAACTCAGTGATACCCAATATCATATTGGGTCCTCCTCCTTTTGCATTTCCCGCATCCGTGTCACATTGGCGAATGTGATGCGGCCGGAATAGCGTCGTGCAAGGAGTGAGCGCGACGTAGGCATGAACCTCCTTCCCACATGATAACGGCCCCGCACCAGCGGAGCCGTTTGACCTTGAATAGGATTCTACACCCTACACCTTAACACAGATTGACGGGACATTTGGGACAAGTATTGAGGATTTTGCATTTTTGTAATCAGGTTTCCTTCTTATGCTTTATTGGCTCAACATCAGGAAACGCCTCATCATGTGCATTAGAATACTCATTACATACGAAATCTACCCATCCTTTAATACAATTCAAGGCAATAACTTCCTCGACAGACGGAAACAAAGATAAATACAGCGCCGTAACTTGTAATAATACAATTGCCGAATGCCCTCCAGGCTTTGTCATTCCATAATCTGATCTGCCAACTAATATGAATTCTGTTGTGCCTGTTCCGGCATTGCCAAGCCTTTTGAATGTCCCTTGAGATGAAGGATGTACAATTTTGCACGCAAGTTTATATGATGTGTTCCATTGGCCAGATGGAAATTTACTGTGCTTAACAATGTCTTTGAACCGCACAGATTCATATTTCTTAAGCTTGTTCGAGGCTTTCGCCCAATTGTAATTGTCATCCGTTTCTGAAGATTTTACAAAGGCTATAGCAACTTCCTCTGTTTCGTTCGCAATGAACGATGATACAATTCCCAATTCATATATGCTCCGCCATCTTGAGTATGCTCCATCAGCAAAGCCATTTTTCATAAGTGAAACAATTTCACTAAACTGCTGAAGAACGCGCCCATGCAGGCATTTTAAAGCGTAATACCTATGTGCCTTATCTTGTTTTTCAATCTTGCTAAGCTTGTCGATACGGTCACTATAGCTTCTTGCTACTTCCAGCACCATAATGTACATCGCTTCTGATGCTATAAACGCTCTTTGCCATTTTTGTCTTAACCTTGCCAAAAACTCGTCTTCTACATCTCTGGCCCAAAGAACTTGCTTAAACATATCCTCTTTTAGCACTGGTAAGGTTGTCTCTGAACACTTGTTTATGACATCAACCAGGAGACTTGAAACATCAAGCTTTTCTAGACTTTGCGATATCGCGTTTCTCTGCTCCTCAGTTTCTGCTTTCTCATATTGTTCCGTTATCAAGGGAATGAAAGAATCAGTAAGCTGCTCAATAATGCTCTTTTTCATGAATTACACCTCCTCGTACATTATATCAGAAAACAATCATGTAGAAAAATAATATTCTTGTCCCTCACGCGTATACATCATATCGTCTTGTTGCATATTTTCAAACACCAACTAAACACCAACGCTTTATCAAAAGCCTGAAATCATCGGCATTTACGGGCTTTTTTGCGTATCAGTGTTTATGTTCTCGAGACCGATCCCCGTCGATCCGGGAAACAATCATCGACAATAGCCTTCGCAGGGTTTTGTCTGTATAATAAAGAGCAACTCATAACACGCAAAGGAGGCAGGACAGGCATGGACAAAGTCCGCTTTGGGATCATTGGATGCGGCAGCGTGACGGAAGTCAAGAGCGGGCCAGCTTTTCAGAAGGTACCCGGCTCTTCGCTTGAGATGGTGATGCGCCGGGACGCAGCAAAGCTGAAAGACTACGCGGCAAGGCACCAGGTACCCAGATACTCAACAGATTATCTCGACCTTTTGCGGGACCCGGACATCAACGCGATCTATGTGGCGACGCCGCCTGACACGCATGCCTTCTATACCATCGAAGCGGCCAGGCACGGGAAGGCTGTCTATGTAGAGAAGCCCATGGCGCGAACAGTCGCGGAGTGCAAAGCCATGATAAAAGCCTGCGGGGATGCAGGCGTGCCGCTATTTGTCGCTTATTATCGCAGGGGCCAGCCCAAATTCCTGAAGGCAAGGGAAATGCTGGAAACTGGCGTGCTTGGCCAACTGCGTTCCTTCACTTACCTCTATGCCTGTCCGCCGCCGGACGTTGACCCGCAAAGACTGTGGCTGTTTGAAAGGGAAAAGGCAGGCGGCGGGCTATTGTATGATATCGGTTCCCATATGGTCGATACGATCCTCTTTTTGCTGGGCGATCCCCTGGAGGTGATTGGCCGGTCAGCCAACCTGAGCGCCAAGCATGGCACAGATGACCTGAGCAGCGCGCTCTTCCGCTTCGCTTCCGGCGTACAGGGCGTGGTGCAGCTATCCTTTAGCGCCGCGGAGCAGATCGACCGTCTTTGGATATCGGGCAGCGAGGGAAGCATGACACTGTCCATCATGTCCAATGATCCCATTGCAGTGGATAAGGACGGGGAAACCAGGTTTATCCATTTTGAACCTTTGCAGCATGTCCAGCAGCCCTACATTGAAAAAGTGGTCGGCAGCCTTCTGGGCAGGGTAAACCTCGAGTGCAGTGGTAAAGACGCGCTGCTGACACAGGAGTTATTGGAGACCATTGACCAGTCAGGTGCATGGGGCAAGCCGGCGAATTGATTCTTACCCATCGCAATTGGATGAAGATGGAGTCACCAATCAACGTAACTACGCATACGTTATCTGCCCTTTCTGAAAGTCTTCCTGACGACCTACAGCGCGTTATTCATAATTCGCTCTTTCAGCCCAATGATTTTCTCCCCAATCGTCTGGATAACGTGGCGGAATTCCTCGTCGCTTTTGCCGGTCGGGTCATCAAGACCCCAGTCCTCACGATGACGGCAGGGAAGATAAGGGCACGCAACATTGCAGCCCATGGTTACCACGATATCCACCGGGGGGATATCCTCCAACAATTTTGAGTGTTGTGTCTTTTCCATATCAATGCCGTATAGCTGCTTCATCAGGCGGACAACATCCTGGTTGATCTGGGGCTTTGTTTCGGTTCCGGCGGAATAGGTCTCAAAAACATCTGCGGCCAGTTGTTTGCCCAATGCTTCCGCAATTTGGGACCTGCACGAATTGTGCACACATATGAAGGCGACTTTCGTCATGTTTCCATTCTCCCGATTTTCAACTCATTGTTTTGCACCTGGTCCCCGGTCAATGTGTCCGCCAGGCTGCTGATTTTGTCGATGGGCACCTGCTTGACGGTCTGCGCCATCTGAATTGACTCCCTGATATCCTCAACAGTAATGCCCAATTCCCGGCATTTTTTGTAATGCCATTGCAGGCAAGGGAGGCAATTCCCGGCGACCGCGGCACCAAGTGCCACCAGTTCTTTTGTTTTTGCATCAAGAGCCATATTATTCCGCCTTTCACTTACGGCTTGCCCTATCGGCAAGTCGATTCGTCCTGTACGAGAGAAATGGAGCAAGAAATTGAAGAAGACGCCAAGATCAAAATCCGAGAGGGGCTGACAGGGTTTAAAATCATTCCTGGTCACATCCATACAACATACCCCCTATATTGAGTCACCTCCGCCATTATTCATGATTAAATCAATTGTATCCACGACATTAAACGCATCCAGAGGATACTTCGCAATAATGACTCCAGACGGGACCATGATATATATCACTGATTTGTCGATAGGTAATGCCATTTTGCCAAGATATTCCTTATCCTCAGCAGAGGCAGGATTCAGATAGTGAATGTCTATATTGTAAATCCCGTATGTGCTAAACTCGGACAGTTCAAATTCTGTATACTTGAAAGCTTCCAAATCTCCCGCGTACGCGCACAAAATCGCAATTCGACCATTCTGTAAGGTTAGAAGAATCTCACTCTCTTTGGTGGAAACGACCGAAGCCCTCAGATCAGCAATAGAACAAGGTTCATGGTATGACCCTGTAATAGCCCCATTTGGTGCTGCAACTACCGCAAGCGGCAGTGAGATCGGCATAAGGGTATCCAGATAAACATCCAGAGATTCTTTATCAGTGTGGTAGTCAGCTACCAGAAAAGTGAAGATTTCGGACATCTCTAAGGAAGCCGTTCGAAAACCCTCAATATTTCTTGAGCCTTCAGGAATGCTGCTGTCATAGATGTATAGAAGTGAATACTTCTCCTCCGTAGCGGCCTGTGACATTTCTCCCCGCCATGCGGTTCCCTGCTGAGAACAGCCGGACAAAACCGTCAATACACTAAGCAGTATAACAATCAACACACGCTTTGGTATTCTCATTTTCGCCGCCTCCTTCATCGTCGCTTCTTCCTTCTGCTGCGCGAAGCCTCAAGGTCGGTTCTTCGTTGTCTCCTGCATCAGATGGAGCGATTCGCTGTGAAGCATCCGGTGACATTCACATGACAGGCCAGACAAGACAGACCGCCTGCTTCCTCTGCGGAAAAAAGAGTCACTCGCTTGATTCGGTTCCAAAGGCCAGAAGGCCATGAGTTCAGACTTTCAACTGTTTGTGGACAACGTCGATAAACTCAAGCAGAACACGCTCGTACTTGGCGGTATTTAAACCAAAGCTTATTTCACTTTCGCTGCTCGAACCGGAACTGATTTTGAGGATGCCGAGTAGTAAGCAGAAGTCAAGCTCCAGGCTTGCGATTTTATGATAGGGAATAAATTTGATCTTATACCCGCAGTTATCCTTACAAACCCTCTCAACACCTTCTTCAGCAAATACAACACCCTGCGAAGTAGCGATAAGTATCTTTGCCCTGTAACTGATGTTTGACGTCTCTTTCAGGTCCGTGTAATACTCACGGCTCAAAAACACAGCGCTCAATATTTCCGAATCGTATGTAAACACGTCCTCCTTGTTGAGCAGCGATGTGAATATATGCGGCGCGTTAAAACCGCTCTCCTTCACTTCGCCAATGACCTCTTCAATGTTCATCTTGGCTCTCCTTCCTCAAAAATATGTTCAGGCATTGCTCCATAGAATGATTCGCCTGAAGATCTGCAAATCGCATTACCCGCAGCTTGAGCAGTCGGACGCGGCCGGATCATTCAAAATCAACTGGCCATTCTGACAATCGACGGTCACATCAGCGGTGCGTTCAGCCGCCTCCTGATCCATGACAAAATCGATTTCATTCACGCACACGGCCTGATCCTCAGCCGCTCGTTTTCCCATTTGAAAAAATAGTGAAGAGCCGCAGCAGGTCTTCTGCACCTTGACTTGCAGGCAGTCGTTTTTGCTGTCGAGCAAGGATTCCTGCAACATTTCCTTGGCTGCATCTGTGATAATCATTTATTCACCTCTCGATTCCTTTTTTTTGGTTTATTTGGTCTTCATGGGAAGCTAAGTCAAACCTGCCCTGCAGGCTTGAGGCGTATTGGTTATGCGGTCAGGTCAAGCAGTTTGCTGCCTTTCACCTCGTCAGGGCTCCAGGCGATCAGGGCTCCGTGTCCTTGTGTGTGGCTGTCAATCTTGTTGATCCACTGGATTTCATTGCTGGCCTTTGCCTTGATCAACTGATTAGTCGAACCGGTCTGAAACAATGAAGAATTGATCACCCACCATTTGGTTTTGATCTGGGCTCGGTTCAGATCGGCCTCCAGGCGCTCTGCCTCGTAGTATGGGGTCGCCTCCGGCAGGGTCACGATGATGATTGCCGTTTCTCTTTCATCGCGCAGCCTTGGCAGCAAGCGTCGTACTGATTCCGGCACATCTCCTGATGAGCGTTCCACCTCCCGCGAGTAGCTTTGCGTTGAATCCAGCAAGAGCAGTGTGTGCCCCGTGGGTGCCGTGTCAATGACGACCACCTGGTTGTCAGCCTTCTCCACCACCTCAGCGAAAGCGCGGAAAACGGCAATTTCCTGCGTGCAGGGCGAACGAAGATCCTCTTCAATGTAGGCAAGGTCCGCAGCCGAGGCGCCCGTTGCCTTGGCTTTGGCCAAAACTTCCTCGCGGTACTTCTGCAGTTCTTCATTCTCATCAATATGGCTCATGGTGATACCATCGGCCTCATGGATCACATACTCAAGATGAGCTGCCGGATCGGTAGTGGTCAGGTGCACTTTCCTCCCCTTATTAGCCAGCCCCAATGCTATTGCCGCTGCCACGGTCGTCTTGCCGACGCCGCCCTTTCCCATGGTGAAAATGACCTTCTTGTCAAGTTGGTAAAGCTCTTCAATGACATCATGAAGGCGGGGCATTGTATTATTCTTGATGACTTCGGGCGATACCTTGAAGCGGTCTTCCTTCAACAGAGCGCGTACATTCTCAATACCCGTGATGTTATAGGCCCTCATCGGTACATTATAGGTTCGGACTGCCTTCAGTTCTTGCGACATTTTTGAGAGGGCCTGCTGCTGCTTATCAAACATGCTCTGCGAAATCGGGTCGTCATACTTTATCAACACGCTGTTCATAATCAGGACCTGGTTGTTGACGCCCAGGGCTGCCAGTTCTTTCGAGGCCCGGGCTGCCTCCTTGAGCGGTGTCTCCTCCGGGCGCGAAATCAGCAGCAAAGTCGTCAGTCCGCCATCAGCAAGCGTCTTCACCGCTTCAGCATACATATCCTTCTTTTCTCCAAGGCCGGATAATTGCCCCAGGCATGAGGCGCCGGTGGTGTTCTTGCTGATGAAGTCGTTCCAGGCTGAAGGCAGCTGCAATAGCCTTAGCGTGTGTCCGGTTGGCGCCGTGTCAAAAATGATATGGTCGTACTGTGCAGCTGTTTGCGGATCCGTCAGAAAATGCGCAAACTCGTTGAAAGCAGCAATTTCTACGGTGCAGGATCCCGACAGTTGTTCCTCCATATTTCGGATGACTGAATCAGGCAATAAGCCTCTGTATGGCCCGACCACGCTCTCCCGATATTCAGCAGCGGACTGCATTGGATCCAGGTTGGCAACGGTCAGGTTGGGAACGCTTTGGATCTGTACGCCTTTATTATCAAGTGTGGTAGAAAAGACATCCTGCAGATTAGATGCGGGATCTGTGCTGACGAGCAGAACTTTCAGGCCGGCATCCGCCAGTGTAAGGGCAGTGGCACAGGCGATCGAGGTCTTTCCTACACCGCCTTTGCCTGTGTAGAAAAGGTATTTGGTTAAACTGATTGCAGCAGGATCGAAAACTGCTGTGTTCATAATTTCCTTGTTCTGGTATTCCACAGGAGTCATTCTTTCTATGTATCTAGGCGGTAAAAAGTTCTTGAGGCAGATCCAAGAATCGCTTAATTTCTTCATTGCTGGGATATCTGCCCGTCAGGACAATCTCGTCATCGACCACGGTTAGCGGCAGGATACCTACACCATGCTCCCCGATGATTTTGTTGACTTCTCCGTTCTTAATAAATTCCATGGGGGCGCCGGATAAATTGTAGCGTTCGGCCTGGATATCTGCTTTTGCCAGTTTGTCAAACATTGCTGATATCCTGAGCAGTTCAGGGTCGACGCTGACACCGCATAGCCCGGTAGGGCAGCACATGGATGTCTCGTACATTCTCAATCTTTTCATTTTGGTTACTCCTCGGTCCTCTCATCATTAATCTGGGGTCGATCGTGTTTTATGGTCTTGCTTTGACTGCTTCATTTTTAGGGAACCAATGGGTGGTTTTGTTGGCGATCTTGACCAAAATCAGCATAACGGGCACTTCGGTGAGCACACCAACCACAGTGGCAATGGTTGCCGGAGAGTTCATCCCAAATAAGGCTATAGCCACAGCAACCGAAAGCTCAAAGAAGTTTGATGCGGCAATCATGCCAGCTGGCGCGGCGATGTCATGTGTCAGTTTCAGCTTCCTGCTGGCAAAATAGGCAATGAAGAAAATCAGGAAGGTCTGGATGATCAAGGGCACAGCAATCATCAGAATATGCAGGGGATTGTTGATGATCACATCGCCCTGGAATGAAAAGAGCAGCACAAGCATCAGAAGCAAACCCACAGTCGTTGCGCCATCAAATTTGGGGAGGAATGATTTCTCAAAATACGCTGCACCCTTCTTTTTAGATACATACATCCTCGTAAAAATACCTGCGGCAAGAGGGATCACAACAAACAAGACAACCGACAGGATCAAAGTGTCCCACGGGACCGATACGTTGCTGACTCCCATCAGGAATTTGACGATCGGCACAAAGGCCACCAGGATGATCAGGTCATTGGTCGCCACTTGTACGACCGTGTATGCGGGATTGCCTTTGGTCAGCAGGCTCCATACAAAAACCATGGCTGTGCAGGGCGCCGCACCCAGCAAAATCGCGCCAGCCAGGTACTGTGTAGCCAACTCAGGCTTAATAAATGCCTTGAAGACTACGAAGAAGAAGAACGATGCAATGGCGTACATGGTAAAGGGCTTGATAAGCCAATTGGTGATCCAGGTGACGTAGAGACCCTTGGGATTTTTGCCGACATCCTTTATGCTTTGGAAATCGACCTTCATCATCATTGGATAGATCATGACCCAAATCAAGATAGCCGTCGGGATGGATACATTGGCATACTCAAATTTGCTGAAGAAATCCGGAAACGCCGGCATGAATCTGCCGATCAGGATTCCTACAGCCATACAAAGAGCCACCCAGACAGTCAAGTATTTCTGAAAAAAACCAATCCCCTGTTGTTTACCCTGTTCCATTTTGTGCACCACCTTCAGATTTTTTTGATGTTGTTGCTTTGCATAGGGCATCCGTAACAACCCTAATGAGTATCAGGAGTTGAGAACATTCTACTCATGTCCGCATCCGCCGTTGTTTCATCACTGGAAACGCACTCGCTTTGGATGATTTTGCAGATGCAATCGTCTTTGGGAACAGTCAGCCTGTCAATATCGCGATGGAGTTTTTCTACCTGTGGATAGTTAATGGAGTAGTACATCCAGGTCGCACGTTTTTCTGCAATGACCAGGCCTGAGCTAATCAGAGCCTTCATATGATAAGACAATGTAGGCTGTGATATGGCAAGGTTCTCCAGGATGTTACAGGCACACAGTTCGCCGCATGACAGAATTCCCAAAATCTGCAAACGAACCGGTTCGCTCAACACCCTGAAAACAGCAGACTCATTGGCAAATTCGTTCAAATTATCTCCCTCCTGATTTGTTCGGATACATGACTTATACCAATTTCAATCATTAGTGCTTTGATGCGGCGGATCTTTCCCGCCTTATCATTGTCTCTCTCAGTCAGCGTAGACTGCGACTACGCCTCCTTCTCTCAACTTCGATAAGTCGAAAAATCTCTCTTCGCATCGGCGCATTACTTCTCTCGATTGGTATTAATCCAGTATCAGCGCGAGTATATGCCGTATATCGATAAATGTCAATATTCAATTTCATAGATATTTTTAACTGTCAACTGCATGTTTTATTGCCGACTCACCCTCTGTACTGCGCCCTCAAAAATGTCCTTAACCTGGCGTACACATTATCGCAGTTGGGGACGATAAAATTTCACATTGACAAAACTTGATTTGAAGCATATGCTGAGCTCTATCAAAGGATTTTGACGAAAGGAGAGAACATGAGCATCAACTACGAAGATCAGGCCAGGGTGTTCAGTGCCTTCTGCGATGAAAAGCGCCTGAAGATACTGGACTTGCTTAAAAACGGCGAGAAGTGCGCATGCGTTTTGACCCCGCAGTTGGGCATAGCGCAATCCACCCTGTCCTACCACATGAAAATACTCTGCGAGGCCGGCATCGTGGAAAGCCGAGAGGAGGGCAAGTGGACGCACTATTCCATCAGCCGGGAGGGCGGCGGCCTTGCGCTCAGCATGCTCCGGGAGATCGTCTCCTGCCCCGCGGCCGTTACTGACGGCTGCTGCAGTGAACAGCCGACGGCCGAGAGTAAATTCACGGGCGCATACTATCAATTCTGAGAATGCCGGCATCAATTCTATGATCGTGAGGAATCTATATCGTGCAAGTCATTAAATCCGCCTGGGACTTTTTCCAGAATCAGGTGCTCGCCATGAAGTGGCTCAATGAGGCGCTTGGCAATTTTCTGTCAGCGCTGGGCCTTGACACCGCCAACCGATGGGTCGTCAGCGGGCAGTTCTTCTTGTATGACGTCATCAAGATCACCATCCTGCTGTGCTTTTTGATCTTCCTTATCAGTTACATCCAGAGCTATTTCCCGCCTGAGCGCAGCAAGAAGATACTGGGGCGTTTCCATGGCATCGGTGCCAACAGCGTGGCCGCCCTGCTGGGCACAGTCACGCCTTTTTGCTCCTGCTCCTCCATCCCGCTGTTTATCGGCTTTACATCAGCAGGGCTGCCCCTTGGCGTGACTTTCTCCTTCCTCATCTCTTCCCCCATGGTCGATCTGGGCTCCCTGGTCCTGCTGATGAGCATTTTCGGCGCGAAAGTGGCCATCATCTACGTCATCGTCGGCCTTGTCCTCGCGGTGATTGGAGGGACGCTGATTGAGAAGCTGCACATGGAGAAGTATGTGGAGAGCTTTATCCTCAAGGCGGGCAGCGTAGACATTGAATCTCCCGATCTGACAAGAAAAGACAGGCTGACCTATGCCAAGGAGCAGATGCTCTCCACCTTCAAGAAGGTATTCCCCTATATCTTGATCGGCGTGGGCATCGGCGCACTCATCCACAACTGGATCCCGCAGGAGTGGGTGGTAACGGCGCTGGGCAGCAATAACCCCTTTGGCGTCATCATCGCAACGCTCATCGGCGTGCCGATGTACGCCGATATCTTTGGCACGATCCCCATTGCCGAGGCGCTGTTCGCCAAGGGCGCGCAGCTGGGCGTCATCCTGTCCTTCATGATGGCCGTCACCACGCTATCCTTGCCATCGATGATCATGCTGCGCAAGGCGGTCAAGCCCAAGCTGCTGGCCCTGTTCATTGCGATCTGCACGGTGGGCATCATTATTGTGGGCTACCTGTTCAACGCGCTGCAGCCCCTGATTGTATAAAGGAAGTATGAGAGGAACATGTGATGGCAAAAGCCTGGTATCCGGTAGTAGACTATCTGGCTTGTACTGAATGCGGCGTCTGCGTTGAGAATTGTCCCCATGGCGTCTATGACATGACGAAAGCGCCATCGCCCGTTGCTAAGAACACGGAGGCCTGCATCGACCATTGCCATGGCTGCGGGGACCTCTGCCCCCAGGGAGCTATCACCTATGTGGGGGACGACACCGACTGGACACCGCCAAAGGGCACGCGAGAGGCTGAGGAAGCCTGCTGTGCCTGCGGTAAAACGTCCGAAAAGAAGCTACTGGTGGACTATCTATATCTCGATTTGCAGACCTGCAGCCGCTGCATCGCGGCGGACAAAGTGCTTGATGAGGTCATGGTGACGCTTACCCCTGCCCTGCAGCTTGCGGGATACGAGGTTGTGTACCGCAAGATCGAGATGACCACAGCAGAGATAGCCAAGCAGTACGCATTCCTCTCATCGCCTACCATCCGCGTCAACGGGCACGACATTTGCCGGTCAGTAAAGGAGAACAGCTGCGGCTGCTGCAGTGATATCAGCGGAACGGATGTGGACTGCCGTGTGTTTGAATATGAGGGAGAAATCTATGAGGTGCCGCCCAAAGCCATGCTGGCGGAGGCTATTCTGCAAGCCGTGTTTGGCCGGCCTGACAGCAGCTGTTCCTGCGGCGGCTATCAGCTGCCAGACAATCTGAAAGATTTCTTTGATGGAAAAGAAAGCAAACCCAAATGTTCGTGTGGAGGGACCTGCTGAAGTGGATAAGAAGAAACTGGTAAAAGTCATTGTTCCCCTCGGCATCGTTCTGGTTGTCGCCGGTCTGTGGTTTGTCAAAAATGCCGATAAAGGCTCGACAGCCCAGACGATCCCTGTGGAGAACGCAGCCTCGGCTGAGCTTGCCGCGCCAAAGAATGCGGAGGACTTTGTTCTGGAGGCAAGCGCCATTGATTTGCCATCGCTGAAAGCCTATGGCATGCCCATCATCATTGACTTTGGTGCAGACTCCTGCATCCCCTGCAAGGAGATGGCGCCTGTGCTGAAAAAGATGAACGCGGAGATGCAGGGCACCGCGATCATCAAATTCGTTGACGTCTGGAAAAACGGCAACGCGGCGAATGGTTTCCCCATTCAGGTCATCCCCACTCAGGTACTCGTCAATGCGGATGGTACCCCTTATATGCCAAGCGACAGCATGAATGACGCCGGCATCAGTTTCACGAGGTACAGCAGCCGTGACACCGGCGAACATGTCTTTACGGTGCATCAGGGCGGGCTGACTGAGGATCAGATGCGGCTTATTTTGGCAGACATGGGGACAGCCAAGTGACCGAAATACTGGAAAGCGTATCAAAACTGATGACCCAGAGCGCTTGGCTCGCGCCTTTACTCGCGATTGTGGCCGGTGTCCTGACCTCTTTCACACCATGCTCACTCTCCAGCATACCGCTTATCATCGGCTATGTGGGCGGCACAGGACAGCGCGACACGAAAAGGGCTTTCTGGCTGTCGCTCACTTTCGCGGCGGGGGCCGCGGTGACCTTCACGGCGCTGGGCGTGATCTCTTCTCTGGCCGGAAGTCTCATGGGGACATCCGCATCGTGGTGGTACATTGTCCTGGGTGTCCTGATGGTGCTGATGGCCCTGCAGACCTGGGGGATATTTGAGATCATCCCTTCAAGCTATCTTGTGTCAAAGAACACAAAGAGAGGTTTTGCCGGAGCATTTGTCACCGGCATACTCGGTGGGGTGTTTTCCTCGCCTTGTTCCACACCGGTGCTGATCGCTCTTCTGGCCATCGTGGCAGGCAAGGGTAGCGTCCTCTGGGGAGTTTTACTTCTACTGCTCTACTCAGTTGGCCACGGGATCCTTGCGATCGTTGCCGGAACATCCGTCGGCTTTGTGGAAAAGCTATCACAAAGCAAGAAATACGGGAAGGCCAGCGCAGTGCTGAAAGCGGCCATGGGCGCGGCGATCCTCGTGATGGGCCTGTACATGTTTTACCTGGGCTTCTAAAAGAAAAAGAACAGAGGCGTCCAACCATGCATGATCATCCTCACGAACACTCCTCCCTCTCAGGTAGTGGCGAACCCCGGATGTCCGGCCGCAAAATATTCTGGGTAACAGTGCTCAACGCGGTCATCACCGCGACCGAAGTGGTGGGCGGCCTCTTGTCAGGCAGTTTGGCGCTGCTGTCAGACGCGGTTCACAATCTCAGCGATACCGTTGCCGTTGCCATGTCCTATGTCGCCTGGCGCATCTCACAGAAGCCAAAGGATGCCAAGCGGACTTTCGGATACAAGCGCGCTGAGATCCTGTCCGCCTTCGTCAACTCCGCCATTCTATTGGCGGTGCTGTCTGTGCTCTTGTTTGAATCCATCAAACGCCTGCGGACGCCCGAAACGATCGACAGCACGCTGATGATCATCGTGGCGATGATAGGGCTCATCGCCAACCTGGCTTCCGTGCTGCTGCTGGAGAAGGATTCGAAAAGCAGCCTCAACATCAAGGCCAGCTACCTTCACCTGATCAGCGACACGGTGTCTTCCGTAGGCGTCGTCATCGGGGGCGTACTCATCAAGGCGTTTGGCATCACCTGGATCGATCCGGTCATCACGATCCTGATCTCGCTTTGGATCCTGAAGGAAACCTGGCAGGTCATGAAGAAGGCGGTCGCCATCTTGATGCAGTCATCAGCCGCCCTGGATTATGACGCGATCAAAAAAGAGATCGAGGCAATCGACAAGGTAAAGAATGTCCATCATGTGCATACCTGGATGAGCAACGAAAACACCATCTACTTTGAGGCACACATCGACATGGAGGATATCCGCCTGTGCGAAGCCAGCCAGACCTATGAACAGATCGAACACCTGCTCATGGGCCGTTACGGCGTCAGCCATGTGACCCTGCAGGCCGAGTCGGACCTATGCAGCGACCAGAGCCTGTTCAAGTGCTAAAACAATCAGATTAAAAAACAAGGAGGAACTAAAAATGGGACTGTTTGGAAAAAAGAAGGAAGAAGTTAAGGGATGTGACTGCGGCGGCAACTGCGATGCCCAAAGCACCACCAAGGCAGAGGATTCCAAGGCGGAAGGTGCAGGCGTGAAAGTGCTGGGCAGCGGCTGCGCCAAATGCAATCAGTTGGAGGCCTCCACCAAAGCGGCGCTTGCGCAGTTGGGCATGGATACCACGGTCGATCATGTGACGGATTTCGCCCAGATCGCGGCCTATGGGGTGATGAGCACGCCCGCCCTGGTGGTGGATGGCAAGGTGGTCTCCTACGGCAAGGTGCTGAAGACCGAAGAGATCGTGAAGATCCTGCAGAAGGTCAGATAGGGTGGTCAGGCGGCAAGGTTTGACTGACTCTTCGGTTGTTGCGCGCAGGCTAGTCAAATAGAGAAGGTGCCAAAGCAACGCCAGAATACGTTCACTGCGCGCACAATGCACCCCAGACTTCATACAGCACTTCCATCCCTTTGCTTTCCGTAGTAATAATGAAGCAAGCAATCAAATAGGAGATAGAAGTATATGAAAAAGACAGGGATCCTGCTGTTGGCCATCCTCCTGACCTTCGCCCGCTGGGGAGGTCCGGCGCTGTCGGAAAAAAACGCACAATACCAAAGCGGTGACTTCACCTATGTTGTGCTGGAAGACGGCACGGCAGAAATAACGCTATACATGGGCGGAGCAAATGAGCTAAGCATTCCGCAAGCTTTTGACGACTACGCCATCACCAGCATCGGGGTTGCGGCATTCAACTGGTCCGAAAATCTCAGCAGCGTTACCATCCCGGAGGGCATCACCAGCATCGGGGATGAAACATTTGCAGGCTGCGCGAGTCTCAAGAGCGTTGTACTTCCGGACAGCGTCACCGGCATCGGGGGCGCGGCGTTTTTCGGCTGCGAAGCCCTCACCAGCCTGACACTTCCGCAAGGGGTCACCAGCATCGGGCAAGACGCCTTTACCGGCTGTAAGAAGCTCACCTTGATTGTCGTTCGGGATTCCTACGCTGAGGGGTATGCCGAGGAAAACGGTATTCGGTACACCTAAACGGACGGCGGCAAATAGCCGGATGAAGAAAGGAAGTGCCAACTAGAGACGTATCGTGTCCCTCCGCTTGCTCCTGCTTTGAGTTCAGAAAACTCGCCCCAGCGCCGGGTTTGATGGCCAACGCTGGGGCAAATAATGGCGTATGCTCTTTCTGCGTAGTGCAGGCCGAGGTGTAGACCCAGTTGCCCTACTTCTGCACCAGTTTTTCGCTGGCCTCGGGATAGCGGGCGCCCTTGATCCCGATCTGCTCAAGGCGCGTACGGATATCGGCCAGTTCTTTAGGGGTGAAATGGATATCCACTGCACCCATGTTGTCCTGGATGCGCTCCACCTTTTTGGTGCCGGGGATGGGCACGATGAAGGGCTTTTGCGCCAGCAGCCAAGCCAAGGCGACGCGCGTGAGCGTGGTGTTCTTCTTTTGCGCCAGCTCGGCCACAAAATCGGTCATCATGAGGTTGTGCGCCAGGTTTTCCTGGCTGAAGCGGGGCAGCTTGCTGCGGAAATCATCAGGGGCGAACTGCACGTCCTTGGTCACGCGGCCGGTCAAGATGCCCCTGCCCAGCGGGCTGAAGGGCACAAAGCCGATGTCCAGCACCTCCAACGCGTCAGGCAGCCCGTTCTCAGGCTGCCTGAAGAACATGGAGTATTCACTTTGCACAGCGGTAAGGGGCGTCACGGCGTGAGCACGCCTGATGGTATCCACATTGGCTTCCGACAAGCCCCAGTGCAGTATCTTGCCCTGTTTGATATATTCACCGATGGTTTGGGCCACCTCTTCAATGGGGACTTTAGGGTCCACGCGGTGCTGGTAGTACAGGTCGATATGGTCGGTCTGCAGGCGCCTGAGCGAACCTTCCACCGCCACACGGATCTCTATTGGCTGGCTGTTGACGCCTCCGGTCGGCGCATCACCGTGCAGATCAAACCCGAACTTGGATGCGATGACCACCTGATCACGGAAGGGTTTGAGCGCCTCGCCCACCAGCTCTTCATTGACATAGGGGCCGTAGACCTCAGCCGTGTCAAAGAAAGTGATGCCCAGCTCAACGGCCTTGCGGATAGTAGCGATGGACTCCTCCCTGGGCGGAAAGGGCGGAAAGCTCTGCGAGAAGCCCATGCAGCCCAGACCGATGGCGCTGACCGCCAGAGATTTACCCAGCGTGCGTTTTTGCATTCAAAAATCCTCCTCGTCAAGTATGTTACGTCTATCATACCCGAAAAGGAGGATGGCAAGCCAGGCGATCAGTTATGAGCCGTGCGCCAGCCTGCGGCGCGCCTTGGTGGAGGCATATTCGATCGCCAGCATCAGGATGATCATGCCCGCCAGGAAAGCGCCCACGATGCCCCAGCGGCGGGTGCTGATAGCCTGGATGAGGCTGGCGCCGATGCCGCCCGCGCCAACGATGCCCAGGGTGGCCGCGTCCTTGATGTTGATGTCAAAGCGGTAGATGACGGTGGAAACCATGTTTGCCATCAGCTGGGGCAGGATGCCGTAACGGACCTTCTGAAAGCGTGTGCAGCCCATGGCGTCCAGCGACTCGAGGATCCTGGTGTCCACATCCTCAATGGCGGTCACATACATGCGCGAGATCATGCCGATGGAACAAACGCTCTGGGTGACCACGCCGCACAGGGGGCCAGGCCCGGTGACCCGGATCCAGATGAGGGCCCAGACCAGGCTGGGGATGGTGCGCACCATCAGCACAAAGGCGCGCACCAAAAAGGCAAGCGGCTTTGGCACGATATGGTCGGAAGACAAGAAGGCGAATGGCACGGCCAGCATGCCCCCAAACAGGGTGCCCAGCAGGGCAATGGCCGCCGTTTCAAACAGGAGGTAGCCCACGCCAAAGTTGCCCGTATCAAACAGCACATTGGCATCGGGATGGAAAATGCCATATATCACGCCATAGGCGACATCGCTGCCGCGCACGGCAACGCCCTTGTACTCAATGGACGCGGCCGACCACAGGATGGCAGCCGCCACCACCAGGAAGGACAGTGCGGGCTTCCACCAGGTGCGCGGACGCTCCAGGTAGCGATTCAGGATACGTTCAGACTTCTGCATCATAGCCTCCTCAGCTCAGCTTGCGGCGCAGGTAGGCCGACAGGTTCTCGATCACCAGCACCGTGACAAACAAAGCCAGCAGCACCGTACCCAGGCTCTCATAATCTCGCCAGCCCACACGCTCAGCAATCAAAATGCCCAGGCCGCCGGCGCCTACATAGCCCAGGATGGAGGCAGCGCGGATGTTCATCTCAAAACTGTACAGACTATGCGACAGGTAGGTGGGCAAAATCTGCGGCATGCAGGCGCTCCAGAAGGCCTGGAAGCGGCTGGCGCCCAGGCTCTCCATCGCCTCGAAAGGCCCCATGTCGATGGTTTCAATACTCTCGTAAAGCATCTTGGAGACCACGCCAAAGGTGAACACCGTGATGGCCACAGTGCCCGCGAAAGTGCCCAGGCCGAATATGAGAGCGCACACGCTGGCGATGATCAGTGTGGGCAGGGTGCGCACGACGTTGATGATGATGCGCAGCCCCCACAGGGTCGTCTTTGAGTGGTTGATGTTGCTTGAGGCCACCACCGCCACCGGCAGCGAGAGGAAGGATCCGAGCGCGGAGCCGACCAGGGACATCTTGATGGTGTCCAGCAGCGGCGGCCAGACCTTCTCGAAATAGGAGAAATCAGGCTGGAAAATCTTCTCCAGGATATTCATCATCTGATATCCGCGCCTGGCGATGATGCCCATGTCAAATTTGGTGACGATCAGGGACAGCCAGACGGCGGGGATGAGGAAAAGAAAGACCAGCAGCAGCCTTGAGCGCGGGCGCATCACGCTGTGGCCATTGGGCAGCATCTGTTTGACCGGTTTCAGGTAAAGATGCAGCAAAAAGGTCATCAGACCCATTATCGCCAGGCCTATCCCCAGATAAAAAAGCACCGGCCTGAGCGGAAAGGCCACCAGATAGCTGACATCAAAAAACGCGGCGCCCAGCGCCGCTATGCCCAGCGCCTGCAAAGGCACCGGGATGAGCCGCACCCTTTTCAGGATGACCGGCGCGGCATCCGCCAGCTCCGCCCCCACCTTGATGTTGGGCCGATATTGCCGCCTGGGTTCCGTCATGCCTTGGCCTCCTCATCCGCGACCTTGGGCACAGACGCGCCGCCGTAGATATCATCGAGGATTTCCTGCGTCACCTGGCTTGAGGGGCCGTCAAAGACGATGTGCCCCGCACGGATGCCGATCACGCGGTCGGCATAGTCAAGCGCCAGATCCACATGATGAATATTCAGTAAAATGGCGATGTTGAACTCCTGGTTGATCTGCTTGAAATCGCTCATCACCTGGCGGGCCGTCACCGGATCCAGGGCAGCGACCGGCTCGTCAGCCAGAATGATGGAGGGGTTCTGGTTGAGGGTACGTGCCAGGGCTACGCGTTGCTGCTGGCCGCCGGACAGCTGATCGCAGCGGGTGTAGGCCTTGTCAAGGATGCCCACTTTGTCCAGCGCCTCCAGTGCCTGTATCTTCTGCGCTTTGGAAAACAGACCTAACAGTACGGCAATAAAATGCATATCGGGTACCCGGCTTGCCAGCACATTCTTGATGGCGGTGGTCCGGCTGACCAGGTTGAAGGACTGGAAGATCATCCCAACCTTTCGCCTGAAACGGCGCAGCGCCCTGCCCTTTAAAGACATGACGTCCACACCGTCCACCAGCACCTGGCCCTCAGTGGCGTCTATCATGCGGTTAACGGTGCGGATCAGCGTGCTTTTGCCCGCGCCCGACAGGCCGATGATGGCGACAAACTCGCCCTGCCGGATCGTGAGATTGACGTCATCCAGGCCGCGGACGCCCCCGGGATAGGTTTTGCCGGTATGGATAAACTCGATCATCCTGAGCTCCTTTGGTTCGGGGCTAAAAGTGAAGGGAGGCCGGCCGCCAGGGCCGGCCTCCTGTGAGGCAACTAATGATTGTTACTTAACGACTTCAAGGGCCTTGCGCGCGCCGTCATAGTCGGCGTCGGTGGCGATGGCATAGCCGGTGTGGCTGTAGATATCAAAGATGGCCTTGCCTTCTTCGGAAGCGATGACGGCAATCAGAGTATCCTGCAGCGCTTTGATGAACTCGGGATTGTAGATCTCGGGCTTGGCCTTGGTCACGGCAACGGTGTCGTTGTAGATGCCATCGGTGACACCGATGACGTTCAGCTCTTCCCAGATGGAGGCGGTGCGGCCCATGCCGCCCTTACCGGTCGCGTCCTTTTCGGTGGTCGGGATGGTCCAGGCCAGCTCATAATCGTTGCGGCCATCGGCGTAGCAGACGATGATGTCGATGGTTTCGGCAGCCGCCAGGGCAAAGCCCTCGGGATAACCGGCCAGAGTGGCCACGTTGGACAGGTCTGTCAGCTTCTTGCCGTCGAAGTTCTCCATCAGCCACAGGGTTGGGTAGATATAGCCTGCAGAGGAAGAGGTGCGCATGACGCCCCAGCTGGCCTTGTCGACGTCTTCCCAGGTGAGCTTTTCACCGGCATTGACCTTGGCGGCCAGCACTTTGCCATAGGCAGAGGGCGTGGCGTAGATCAGTGAGCGGTAGAAGGTGACCTGCGGGCCGTTCTTGAGGGTCTTGTTGGCCTCGCCGTTCCAGGCCTTGGGATCGGTGGAATCATTGCTCAGACCGTTGCGGGTGGCGGTCAGGATGACGTCAACGCCCTCGGAATACAGCGCGTAGGTGCCGCCGGGCAGCCAACCCACATCGATGGCGCCGGCATCCATGGCCTCACCGGTCGCGTTATAGTCGGTGCCGACACTGATCTTGACTTCACCGACATCATAGCCCTGCTTGAGCAGCTCGGCTTTGACGAGTGCGGGCAGGTTCTTGGTGCCCTGGATGATCACGTCCGACTCCTTGGAGGGGACGAATTCGAAGGTCAGGGTGTCCATTTTCTTGACTTCAGCTGCAAAGGCCGTTGTGAACAGGCCCAGCACGAGCAGCGCCGCCAGCGCAAACGAGATGAGTTTCTTCATGAGATACCTCCTGTTGATCTTTGGTAGCTTGGTTCTTGTTTCCTCGCTGATTATACCTCATTGGTTACGGTCATTCAATGCCAATGCGTAAATTTCAGGTAAATTGAGCGCCTGTTGATCGAATGCCAAGTTTGTGTCCATCGCGCTGAACGCTTTACAATTCAGCCCTTTGTGCGTATAATGAAGTAGCATGGAAGAGGATGGGCGCGGCAAGGCCCTCAAGCGAGCCGGGGATGGTGTAAGCCCGGCGGAGACAGCCGATAGCCAAATCACCTCTGAGCAGGGGACGCAGGTTCCGGGCAGCCGCCCTTACCGACAGACAAGCGGGCGCTTCGGCGTCAATTTGGGTGGTACCGCGGAGTGATCCGTCCCAAGAGGGGCGGATTTTTCATTGGAGGAAATGATGTATCAGAAGGTTTCAACCGACATGAACTTCCTGGCGCGTGAGAAGGAAATCACCGCCTTTTGGAAGGACAATCAGATCGTACAAAAGAGCTTTGCCCAGAACCAGGGCAAGGAGCGCTTTACTTTCTACGACGGGCCGCCGACCGCCAACGGCAAGCCGCATATCGGCCATATCCTCACCCGCGCGATGAAGGACCTGATCCCCCGCTATCACACCATGAAGGGCAAGGATGTGCTGCGCGTGGCGGGCTGGGATACCCATGGCCTGCCGGTTGAGTTGGAGGTCGAAAAGCAGCTTGGCCTGGACGGCAAGCAGCAGATAGAGGCCTACGGCATCGAGCCCTTTATCCAGGCCTGCAAAAAAAGCGTCTGGAAGTACCTGAATGAATGGCAGGATATGTCCGAGCGCGTCGCCTTCTGGCTGGACATGGAGCATCCCTATGTCACCTATCATGACAGCTACATTGAGTCTGTGTGGTGGAGCCTGAAGCAGATCGCCGACAAGGGCCTGCTGTACAAGGGCAACAAGGTGGTGCCCTACTGCCCCCGGTGCGGCACGGCGCTGTCCAGCCATGAGGTGGCGCAGGGCTACAAAGAGGTGAGCGATGAGTCCGCCTTCGTGCGCTTCCCTGTTCGCGATCAGGCAAACACCTACCTGCTGGCGTGGACGACTACGCCCTGGACGCTGCCCTCCAACGTAGCCCTGTGCGTCAACGCCAAGGAGGAATACCAGCGCTTCACCTTGCGCGGGGACACCTACATCATGGCCAAGGCCCTGGTCAGCCAGGTTTTCGCGCCGGAAGACCTTGATCAGATCAAGGTATTGCAGACCCACACGGGCGCGGAGCTGGTCGGCATTGAGTACAAGCCGCTCTGGCGTTTCGCTCAGCACAAAGAAAAAGCCTGGTACGTGGTCAGCGACCCCTATGTCACATTGACGGATGGCACTGGCATTGTGCATATCGCTCCCGCCTTTGGCGAGGATGACGCGCGCATCGGCCGCCAGCATGAGCTGCCCTTTGTGCAGCTGGTCGACCCGCAGGGCAGGTTCGTGAAGAGCACACCCTGGGCGGGCACCTGGATCAAGGACGCCGATCCCCTGATCATGGCGGATCTTGCCGCGCGTGGCCTGCTGTTCAAAAAAGCGCTCTACACGCACAACTACCCCCACTGCTGGCGCTGCGATACGCCGCTGATGTATTACGCGCGCGCCGGTTGGTTCATTCGCATGACGGACCTCAAGGACGAGCTGGTCGCCAATAACCGCTCCATCACTTGGTATCCGGACAACATAAAAGAAGGCCGCATGGGCAACTTTGTGGAAAACGTGCTGGACTGGGCTGTCAGCCGCGAGCGCTACTGGGGCACGCCGCTGCCTGTCTGGCTGTGCCAGGAGGGTCATGTGCACGTGATCGGCAGCGTGGAGGAGCTGAGGGCCATGGCAACCGCGCCCATTGACCTGCCGGAGCTGCACCGTCCCTACATCGACCACGTGGTACTCAAGTGCCCGCAGTGCGGCAGGGACATGCACCGCACCAAAGAGGTCATCGACTGCTGGTATGATTCAGGCGCGATGCCCTTTGCCCAATGGCATTACCCCTTTGAAAACAAGCAGCGCTTTGAGGAAACCTTCCCAGCGGACTTCATCAGCGAGGCAGTTGACCAGACGCGCGGCTGGTTTTACACGCTGCTTGCCATCAGCACCTGCGTGTTTGGTCAATCCAGCTTTAAATCCTGTTTGGTGCTGGGCCACGTGCAGGACAAAGAGGGCCGCAAGATGTCCAAACATCTGGGCAACGTGGTGGATCCCTTCACGATCCTGGATAAGCAAGGCGCTGACGCCGTGCGCTGGTACTTCTATACAGCGGGCGCCCCCTGGCTGCCCAGCCGCTTCTTTGAGGAGGCCGTGAGCGAAGGCCAGCGCAAGTTCATGAGCACGCTGTGGAATACCTACGCCTTCTATATCATGTATGCCCAGATAGACGCGTTTGACCCGCTCCAGCATCCCATCGATAAGGCGCAGCTGAGCCTGATGGATAAATGGATCCTCAGCCGCCTCCACTCCGTCATCAAGACGGTGGACGAGGGGCTTGAGAATATCCGCATCCCCGAAAGCGCCAACGCCATCCAGGCACTGGTGGAGGACCTCTCCAACTGGTATGTGCGCCGCGGCCGCAGCCGTTTCTGGGGCAAAGGCATGGCGGGGGACAAGGAAGTGGCGTTTGCGACCCTGTTTACGGTTCTTAACGCCATTTGCCGGCTCATCGCGCCCTTCACGCCCTTCATGGCGGAGGCCATGTACCAAAACCTCGTCCGCTCAGTGGATGCTGCGGCGCCCGAGTCCGTGCATCTTTGCCCCTTCCCGGTCAGTGATGCCAGCCTGATCGACGCCGACATGGAGCGCCAGATGGATGCGCTGCTGGGCGTGGTGCAGCTGGGCCGCGCCGCGCGCAACCTGGCCAACATGAAGGTGCGCCAGCCCGCCCGCACGCTGTTTGTCATGGGCGCAAGCTTTGATAAGCCCTACGCCGATCTGGCGCAGGATGAGCTCAATGTCAAGGAGATCGTGTTCACCCAGGACACCTCCGCCTTCATCGGCTACCTGCTCAAGCCCCAGTTAAAGTTGCTGGGCCCCAGGTACGGCAAGCTGATCGGCAAGATCGGCACCGCGCTCAAGGCGGCAGACGGCAGCGCCGCCGTGCGGGGCTTTGAAAGGGGAGAGCCTATGACGCTCACCATCGATGACCAAATCATCACACTGTCGCAGGATGATGTGCTGGTGGAGGCGATGCAAAAGCCGGGCCTTGCCACGCTTGAAGACCGCGGCATCACCGTCGCGCTTGACACCCAGCTGGATGAAGACCTGATCTTCGAGGGCTACGCCCGCGAGATCATCAGCAAGGTCCAAACCATGCGCAAGGAGGCCGGCTTTGACGTCACCGACCGCATCCAGCTGTGCTATCAGGCAAGCGACCGCCTGTGCCAGGCCATCACCAAGGGCGGTGACTTGATCAAGGAATACATCCTGGCTGAGAGCATGGTCAATACCGCTCCGCCGCCTGATGCCTTCATCCAGACCTGGGACATCAACGGTTTGGATGCCACGCTGGGGGTCAGGAAGAGCGAAGAAGCCTAATATTTGTCGATGTGATACCATTCGAAATCAGTAATGCGCCGATGCGAAGAGAGATTTTTCGACTTATCGAAGTCGAGGGAATGAAGCGTAGTCGCAGTCTACGCCGATTGAGCGAGGCAAGGATAAGGCGGAAAAGATCCGCCGCATCAAAGCATTAATGAGTGAGAGTGGTATGATACATCATGACACAACAAGAGGATGGCCGCGGGGCCATCCTCTTGTTGTATACAGTTGCTCAGTTCAGTTCAGCGCGCTGCGCAATACGCGCTCCACGATCTCCTTGGAGCACACGCCCTCGTGGGCCTTCTTGCCATCCACAAAAAAGGTGGGGACATACCAATAGTCATATCCCTTGATCTTCTGCGGCTCCAGGCGCTCGTCCACCTTTTCGACGGTGACGGCGGCCAGCTCAGGATGCTCCCGCTTGACTTCGTCCAGCCAACGCATGGTCTCCCTGCAGTATGGGCAGGCCTCAAAGTGAAATATCTTGACACTCTTCAATGCCGCTTACGCCCCCAGGCCGTGCTTGACGCGGTCACGTTCCTCGGCGCGCTTGGCGTTGTTGAAGCGGTCCAGCGTGCCCACCAGGTAGCCCGTGATGCGGCGGATGCGCTGGAAGGGCACACTGCCAAAGTCATAATTGATATCTACATATTCGCCATCCACCTGGATGGAAATGCCCTGTGGCTCCCGGCCATAGCTCTCCCTGGCGCGCGCCAAATAAGCGTCAAGCTCTGCCTGAGGCAGGGTGCCGCCCTCTACGTGAAATGAACAAGCCACTTTAACTCCTCCTTTAGCGCCTATCGCAGCGTATAAGTTTAGTATACCACATCTTGTGGTGACGTAAAGCCTTACCACAAGTTTTTTTTCATCCGTTTTTCATCCGCGGCAATTCGTCCGCCTTGAAGCGCCGCGCACGAGAACATATTCACCCATATTGTGTATTTTATCTCACCCGAGGCTTGAATTGCGTGAACAGTTGTGCTATCATTATATAGGCACAATAAGGACTTATAGGAGGATTATCCATGAAGAGACTACTCGCACTTGCACTGAGCGCCTGCCTGCTGTTCGCCTTTGGCGCGCAGGCTGAAACGCTCACCGGCACCGCCAAGGGCTTTGGCGAAGATGGTGTCACCGTCACTGTGACCGTTGAAGGCGGCAAGATCACCAAGGTTGAGGCTGTCGGCCCCAGCGAGACGCAAGGCATCGGCACCCCGGCGCTGGAGCAGCTGCCCGCCCTGATCGTGGCGGCCGGCAACACCCAGGTGGACGTCGTCGCCGGCGCCACCTACACCTCCAAGGCCATCCTGAAGGCCGTTGAGATCGCCATGGGCCTGCAGCCCGCGGAAGTCGCGGCCACTGAGGCCCCCGCCGTGCCCGTGGAAGTGACCGCCGCGGATGCCTACATCGGCTTTGGCATGCTGGCAAGCGGCCGCCTCGGCCCCGGCAAAGACGACAAGGACGTCCCGGTCTACTCAGTCAACGAAGTGTACATCGATGCCATTTTTGACAAGGATGGCAAGATCCTTTACACCCACCTGGATCAGCTGGAATACGCCACGCCCAACTACGACGGCGCCGGCATGCCCCATTTCAGCGGCTTCCCCGGCCAGGGCGGCTACAACTATGATGAGAACCACGATGCGAAGGTCGACTCCGTCACCGAAGTCAACGACGATTCCTTCCTGGCCGAGATCGCAAGCTTGCTGACCAAGCGCCAGCGCGGCGACGAATACAAGATGAACACCGGCACCTGGTCTGACCAGGCGAACAAGTATGAGCAGATCTTCGTGGGCAAGACCGTTGCCGAAATCGAAGAATGGTTCGCCAAGTATACCTCCGACCGCAACGGCCGCCCGCTCAAGGACGGTTCCACCGATGAAGCTGACGCAGCCAAGTACACGGCGCTGACGGCTGAAGACAAGGCAATCCTGGCCGATGTGACCACCGCCGCCACCATGAGCCTTAATGACGCCCACGGCAATATCCTGGGCGCGCTGAAGAAGGCCTATGAAAACCGCCAGCCCCTGACAGTCAACGCCGCATCCTTTGGCTTTGGCCTGAACAACTCCGGCCGTATCGGGCCCGGCAAGGACGACAAGGATGTCCCGGTCTACTCCATCAACCAGGTCTACGCGACCTCGCTGTTTGACGCCGAAGGCCGCCTCACCTACCTGTACATTGACCAGCTGGAAGTCGCCACCCCCAACTATGACGGCGCCAGCATGCCGCATTTCAGCGGCTTCCCCGGCCAGATCCCCTACAACTACGATGAGAACCACGACGCGAAGGTCGACACCACGCTGACAGCGACCGATGACAGCTTCCTGGCTGAAGTCGGAGGCTGGCTAACCAAGCGCGAGCGCGGCGCGGACTACACGATGGGCATCGGCACCTGGTCTGACCAGGCGAACAAGTATCAGCAGCTCTTCGTAGGCAAAACCGTTGCGGAGATCGAAGAATGGTTCGCCAAGTATACCTCTGACAGCAACGGCCGCCCGCTCAAGGATGGTTCAACCAACGAGGCTGATGCCGCCAAGTACGCTGCACTGTCGGCTGAAGACAAGGCCATACTGGCCGATGTCACCACCACCGCCACCATGAGCACCAAAGACGGTCACGGCGACATCCTGGCCGCCATCCGCGCAAGCTATGAGAACCGGTTGCCGTTGGAGCTCAAACTCAGCAAATAAACCAAATCATCAAGGGGAGCTGCTGCCCTAAGGGCGGCAGCCCCCTTTTGTTACGAATTCTTTACACATCATGTTGTCAAAATAAACGCGCTTGTAGTATACTGTTACAAAGGGGTAATAAATATCCAGACCCCACATCCTTGTGATGAGAAGGAGGACCACATGACTAAATTGTTACGACGTCTGACCTCCATGATATTGCTGCTGACCCTCTGCCTACCCCTGGCCGCCTTTGGCCAAGCAGATGAGACTGTCAACCCTACACCATCTGCGACCTCTGAGGCCACCGACCCGACAGTCTTTGAATTCCTGAAGGCCGCCAAACAAAACATCAACATGTACTACACGGCGCTGCGCATCCCGGGCTTTGAGCACACGGTCTATGCCTTCACGGACAAGGAGGGCAAGACCCAATTCCGCGTATATGGCCGCCTGAACAAAAAGAGGGGCATGTACGAGGCCACTGTGAATGCGGGCAGTGCCGAGCAGCCCAGCTTCATTGCCACGGTGACGGGCGAAAAGCCCATCAATGACAAATGGGCGGTCTTCGCCAAGGCCAAGGTCGTCAAACTGGATGACACGACGCTGCCGGAGGGCTACAAGAAGTCAAGCAAGCCCGGCGTCATGTACTTCATCAACCTCTTCAGGCAAAAGGAATACCGGGTGCTGGGCCGTCTTGACAACATCGAGAATGCCTACTACCCTGCCGTCTATGCCAAACCCAAGCCCGGGTCGCTTGCCATCGACATCTCTAAGGACGTGGACCGCTTCAAGTTGGAAAATGATAAGTATTACGAGGTCCCCTCCGACCTGCACAGCGGTTTTGCCATCGTGGTCTTCATCACGTCAAGCGACGGCTTCAGGCTCAGCGTCATGACCGACAAGCCGGTGGTGGACAGGTCTGTGCTGAAGTAAATTGAGTTTCAAACCCCGCTTCACCCCTCATATCCGCATACACCGCAGCGGGGTGAATTGACGACCGGCAGTATCAGCTCAGGGTCCTCAAGGAGCTTAATGCAGGCATCGCAGTAGCTCCTGCCCGGCACTGCGTGCCAGTCATTCTGATCGACCCACACAGCCGGCATTCCACACACCACGCACTTGTACCTGGGCGACTGATTGCGCGCGGCTAGGATGACGCTGCGGCTCTGCTTGTGAGCTGTAAAGTCATCCAGTACCTTTAGTTTGAGCCCGGTGGTGGAGCCAAAGTCATACTCATGGCCAAAGGTCATCCCCTTTTCCAGCACAGAGGAAAACCTGACGCGCATGCTTTGCCCCAGCTCCGGGTCAGATGAAAAGTAGTTCAGCTTGACTATGGAGAACATGCTCAGATGGCCGCAGCAATCCAGCCAGATATTGCGCAGGTATTCATCCAGATCCTTCAGCGGCGCGTCCGCCCGGACGCTTAGATACAGGAAATAGTTCGGATCCTGCATTCCCTGCACGGACATGAGGAAGCAGCGTTGTCCGTCCCCCACTTCCGGCTTTACCATACAGCTTTTAATATGCTTAAGCATGGCGGATTTCGGCACGGTTTTGCCGCAGTTTTCACAGACGCCCTCCGTTTTGATACCGTAATTCCACTCAATATGCTCCGGCTTTTTGGGATCATCACGCACGGCGTTGTCCTCCTCCTCTTCTTCTTCCCACAGCTGCGTATCTGCAATATCACTGTCTCCCATGCCCCCCAGCAGGCTTTTCATAAGCATACTTGTCATCTTGCCGAGGCAGGGCAATTCATCCATGTATACCAGTTGAATGCCCATGCTTTGCGCCAGATGCCTTAAGAGATCCATAGCGCGCAGATCCTGGACAAGAATCTGTTCGGGGACGCCATGCTTTTCCATGTAGTCGATAAAGCATTCAAGCGCGTCCTCTTCACCGCTGCCCGGCTTGAATGTACAGGGCCTTAACGGTTCCATTTTGTCACCGGAATCCATTGCCATTAGCATCATGGAAAAGTACGGCGCGTATCCGCTGCCGCGCTCGTCAGCCACCGGGAGCGGTACAGATAGGATGCCGCACTCCAGCGTAAGCCCTTTCTTTTGCTTCTTTTGTTTCAGGCGGGCAACCCGCAGCTCGTCCTTTGGGACAGGCGCAGGATAATCTGCCTGCCGCCCTTCGGGCAGCACCATCATATCCCAGGCGAAGCCGTCCTCCGTTGGAATCAGCAGGGGCAGAGTCTTGCCGGGGAAAATTTCCTGGGAGAAGCCAAGTTCCTCCCTGGTCTCGACGATGGGGAGTTTGTGTGTATCCAACAGGCTAAGCTGCTTTTCTTTGCGCGGCAGCCTGCCTGCCACCTCCACTGCCGCCATCAGCGCGGCCGTCAGGCGCTGTCGGTCAAAGGAATCATTCATAAACCAGGGGACATAGCCGGGCTTGTACTGTCGAAACAAGGGAAGCGCGCTTGATTTGAAATGAAGACCCGATTTTTCGATCTCCTTGAGATCATCAGGCTCAAGCTCCCCTTTCTTTTCAAAGGAGCACATCAGGCAATCCTGTGTCATCAACAGCGCAAAGGCCCCGTCATCGCCGCTTGACATGACCCCGGCGGCCACCTGATAAAAGCTTTCCAGCGCTTCTTCCCCTACGTAGACGGCCAGCGCGATATGGCTTCCCGCCATGCCCATCATACAGCAATAGCCTGTCTGCCCATCCGTATAACGCAGGGCGAACAGCTCGGTATCCTGCAGCTCTTTCCACAGCTTTGTCCCGTAAAATGCATACGCCGCCCGATACAGTGCAGCATCCGCCATCATGGTTTCTCCTTCATGCGTCTTTCCGCCCCCATTTTACGCAAATACTCTCATCATGGCAACAACTTTTGGGAATGGCGGGGCATGTTCAGGAAAACTGAACGAAGATGCCCATGCTTTTGGGCGATTTTCTGTTGACACATCTCACTTTTTGCCCTATGATGTGGCCAATAGCACAAAGTCGGCTGAAGTGTTCATTTTCAGGGCTTTGTAGAATATGTGGAGGTACAGTCTATGACAGGTATCCCTCTCCTCATCGCCTTTGTGGTGGCCATCATCATCATGATCGTGGCCATCTCAAAGTTCCATATCCATGCCTTCCTCTCGCTGATGGGCGTTTCCCTGCTCTTCGCGCTGGTGGCCGGGGTGAAGCTGACCGATATCCCAACGATCATCGGCCAGGGTTTCTCGGGCACCTTTACCAGCATCGGCATCGTGATCATATTTGGCGCGCTGGTGGGCACCTTGCTTGAAAAGACAGGCGCCGCGCTCAAGATGGCTGACCTGGTGGTCAAACTGGTGGGCAAAAAGCATCCGGAAGCCGCCATGCTGATCATGGGCTGGATCGTCTCCATCCCGGTCTTTTGCGACAGCGGCTTTGTTATCCTAAATCCCATCCGCAAGGCGCTGGTCAAGCGCACGGGCCGCAGTTCGGTGGCGTCCACGGTTGCTCTGTCGATGGGCCTATATATTTCCCACTGCTTTATTCCTCCTACACCGGGGCCGATCGCCGGCGCCAACACACTCTATGAGGGTCTGGGGCAGCCGGTCAATCTGCTGCTGGTCATGGGCGTAGGCGCGGCCTGCTCGATTTTACCGCTTATCGCGGCCTACTTCTTCGCTCTGTTCTCTGGCAAGGGTGTCAAATCCAGGGATGAGGCCGGCTCAGGGGAAGCCGTACAGAGCTATGAAGAGCTGGTGGCCAGCTATGGCAAACTGCCGGGCGGCTTGATGAGCTTTGCGCCCATCGTCGTCCCCATCGTGCTGATGGGCCTGGGTTCCGCCTTCAAAATGGCCAAACTGGATGTACCCATCATCACTTTCCTGGGCACGCCTATCATGGCGCTGGGGGCGGGCGTGATTTTCGGCATCATCCTGCTGGCTATGGCCGGCAAGATGAAAGACTTTTACAGCATCACCGACAGCACGCTGCGCGTGGTGGGCCCCATCCTGTTTGTCACGGCGGCCGGCGGTGTGTTGGGCAAGGTCATCGCCTCGACTGACATCGTCAACTACATCTCGCAAAACTCGGTAGTCCTGTCGACCTTGGGCCTCCTGTTCCCCTTCCTGCTGTCGGCGATCCTGAAAACCGCGCAGGGCAGCTCCACAGTGGCAATCACCACGACGGCCGGCATCCTGGCCCCCTTGATGGCCACGATGGGCTTCGTTTCACCGGTGCAGGTAGCCCTGGTGGTTGTCGCCATAGGCGCCGGCTCCATGGTGGTCTCCCATGCCAACGACAGTTATTTCTGGGTAGTGACCAACTTTGGTGAAATGGAAGTCAAAGACGGTTACCGCACGCAGACGCTGGGCACCCTGGTGGTCGGCATCGCGGGCATCATCAACGTGCTATTGCTCTCATTAATAGTGTAACTGATTATGGGACTGCGGCATCCGGCGCCGCAGCCCCTCTTTATGCCCTGATACAGGAGAAAGGAATTCGAATGGTTTTAAGAGAAGACGCAAACCGCATCGTCAAGGCGGCGCTGCTTGCCGCGCAGCCGGATACCGCCGTGCGGGAAGCCCTGCAGGATATCAAGCTTGATCCGCAGGGGCGCCTGATATTGGTGGCGCTGGGCAAGGCCGCCTGGCAGATGGCCAAGGCCGCCAGCCTCACGCTTCAGGATCAGCTGAGCGCCGGCATCGTCGTCACCAAGTATGGCCACCTGGGCGGCGATTTGCCGCGTATCCAGATGCGCGAGGCAGGGCACCCGGTGCCTGATGATAACTCCTTTGCCGCCACGCAGGAAGCTATCCAGCTGGTCAGCGGCCTTGACAGGCGGGACAGCGTGCTGCTGCTGATATCCGGCGGCGGTTCGGCCTTATTTGAACAGCCCCTGATCACGGGCGACGAGCTCAAGGACATCACGCAGCAGCTGCTGTCCTCGGGCGCCGACATTGTGGAGATCAACACCATCAGGAAACGGCTTTCCAAGGTCAAGGGCGGGCGTTTCGCGGCGCTGTGCCAGCCCGCGCGGGTCTATGCGATCATCCTGTCAGATATCATCGGCGACCCCCTGGACATGATCGCCTCGGGCCCTGCCTACCCGGACAGCTCCACAACCGCGGACGCGCTGAAGATCAGGGATAAGTACAGCCTGCGCCTGTCCAAAGAGGCTGAAGCCTGCCTGCTTCAGGAGACGCCGAAGAAACTTGACAATGTGCAGTCCCTTGTCACCGGCAGTGTGCGCATCCTCTGCCAGGCAGCGGCCCAGGCCGCGAAGGCGCTGGGGTACACCCCCCTCATTTTGACAGCCAGCCTTTGCTGTCAGGCAAGGGAGGCGGGCAGTTTCCTGGCCAGCGTCGCGCAGTACCATCAAGTCAGCCCGGAGAGCCTGGCCTTCATCGTAGGCGGTGAAACCGTAGTGCGCCTGATAGGCAAGGGCAAGGGCGGCCGCAATCAGGAGATCGCGCTCTCCGCTGCGGCCGGCATCGGCGGATGCCGGGATACCGCCGTCTTTTCGCTTGGCTCGGATGGCACGGACGGCCCCACGGACGCGGCCGGCGGCTACGCCGATGACAGCACGGCTGAACGCCTGAAGCAGAAGGGCTTCGACATCCACAAGGTGCTTGAAGACAACGACGCCTACCACGCCCTCCAGGCGGTGGACGGACTGCTGATCACGGGTGCGACCGGTACCAACGTCAACGACGTGAGCGTGCTGCTGATCAAGCGATAATAGCACATTTCTATCCGAAGAAAGCCAAGCCATCATAAGATGTCAGCTTGGCTTCCTTGACTTTTTGATTCTAACGATTATAATCATGATTATAACAATTGGAATTGTTAGATTGTTAGGTTGCATTGGACAACGGGGAGGCGAGCGCTTGCTGGTTGAGAGCCAACAACTGGAATTGAAACGCGAATACACTGAAGATGTGAAGAAAACCATCATCGCCTTTGCCAATACACAAGGAGGTGAACTGCTGATCGGCGTTCGCGATGACGGAAGCGTCGCAGGCCTTGAAGACGCGACGAAGATCCAACTGCAGGTCAGCAATACCATTCGTGACGCAATCCAGCCTGATGTAACGATGTTCTACCGATATGATATAAAGATAATGGAAGGTAAAGAGATCCTGTCTGTAAACGTCCAGCGTGGAACGGACAGGCCTTATTATCTGGCAGGTAAAGGCATCAGGCCCGAAGGGGTATATGTTCGCCAGGGGGCTTCCACTGTACCGGCTAGCAGAGCCGCCATCATCCAAATGATTCAGGAAACCAGCGGCAACAGCTATGAGGACGCGCGCTCTTTGCGGCAAGACCTGACATTTGAGAAAACAGCGACCTTCTTTCAGCAACGACAGGTACTGTTTGGCATCACTCAGCAAAAAACGCTTCACCTCATTGGGGAAGACAATACTTTCACCAACCTGGCCTTGCTGCTGTCCGATCAATGCCCCCTCTCCATGAAGATGGCTCAATTTGAAGGCAGTACAAAGACAGTATTCAAGGATCGGCGGGAGATAAGCGGTTCCCTACTTCAGCAACTGGAAGACGCCTATGACTACATCGACAAGCTTAACCGCACACGGGCTGAGATTAGGGGGCTTTATCGCATCGATATGCGTGATTATCCTCCTGAGGCCGTGCGTGAGGCCTTGCTGAACGCGATCGTGCATAAGGATTATTCTTATAACAGCAGCACCCTTGTCAGCCTGTTTGATGACAGGCTGGAAATCGTGACTATTGGAGGGCTAATGAAAGGCGTTGCGCTGGATGATGTTCTTATGGGCTTATCCGTGCTGCGTAACCAGCAACTGGCCAATGTATTCTATCGACTCAAACTTATTGAAACATACGGCACCGGCATGCTCCAAATCAATAACAGCTATAATGATTATACTGTCAAGCCGCGCATGGAGGTTTCAAGCAATGCCTTCAAGATCACTTTACCCAATACGAATTTTGCCCGCGGCACCAGCATAAGCAATTCAGTGATCAATCGTCCTGTACCTGATACCTCAGCCAGAGAGGAGCAGGTCATGCGCCTCTTTGACAAGTCAGAACATATTGTGCGCAAAGATGTTGAAAATGCGCTTGGCGTTTCACAGAGTACCGCGATCAATCTGCTTCGCGTAATGACAGAAAAAAGCCTGCTGATAAAAAAAGGGAAAGGCAAGACACTGACCTATTTGATGAACAATTATCATCAATAAGCCCAGAGACATTGCGAAAGAAGCGGATCATCCTTCCGTATATTTCTTGATGATCGCCTGCGTCCCCTCATCCCCCAAGCCCCTGGCCTCCAGCGCCTTATAAGCTTCCAGCACGGTATTCAGCATCGGCAGCTTGACGCCGCGGGCATCGGCCTCCTCCTTGGCGATGACCATATCCTTGATGAAATGCTTGACAAAGAAGCCGGGGGCGAAGTCGCCTTTCACCATCTTGGGGCCGTTGTTGACAAGCTGCCAGGTGGTGCCGGAGCCGCCGCCCACCACGTCCAGCATCTTCCTGGGATCCAGGCCCACGGCCTTGGCGTAGGCCAGCGCTTCGGCAGTACCTGAGATCGCGCCCGCGATGGAGATCTGGTTGGCCATCTTGGTATGCTGGCCGCTGCCCGCGGGACCCTGAAAACGGATGGTCTTGCCCATCGCCTCAAAGATGGGCAGCACCCGGTTGAATACATCTTCATCCCCGCCCGCCATGATAGCCAGCGTGGCGTTTTTGGCCCCCATATCGCCGCCGGAGACCGGCGCATCCAGGGCATCCAGGGCATCCAGGCCCTTCTCGCGCGCGGCGGCATAAATGCGCTGGGCCAGCTTGGGCGAGGTGGTGGTCATGTCAATCAAGGTGCTGCCTTGCAGGGCGCTTTCGATCAACCCGCCCCGGCCAAAGTAGACCTCCTCCACATCCCTGGGATAGCCCAGGATGGTGATGACCACTTTGGCCTGTTTGGCGCAGTCGGCCACACTGTCGTGCCAGACGGCGCCCTCCGCGACGACTTCCTCCGCAGAAACCTTGCGGCGGCTGTAGACATGCAGGGTATGCCCTGCCTTCATCAGATTGCGCACCATGCTGCGCCCCATCACCCCGATGCCGATAAATGAAATGTCCATATTCTTACTCCCTATAGTCTAATCATCAGCGCCTCATAAAAGGTGACCATCTTGGCCAATTTGCCCGTACCGATGCGCTCATCGTTGCCGTGCACCAGCGCGCTTTCCTCTTTGGTAATTTCCCGCCCGCTGAAGCGGTAAACACTCTGGCTGATGCGGCTGTAGCGTGTGGCATCCGTTGCCCCCAGCATCAGGTTGGGACTGATCACCGCTTCAGGCCAGATTTCATTGACAGCCTCGCACAGAAGCGCCCATTTCTCATCATCGGTTCGGCTGACGGGGCTGGGCTCATCCCCCCCCACCAATTGCAGAGACAGGCGTTTATCGCGCAGCACTCTGGCTGCGCGGCGCTTGACGGATTTGACGGTTTCATTCGGGATGATGCGCACATTGGCCCCCGCGCTTACTGCCCCGGGCAGCACGTTGACGGCGCCGGAACCCTGCGCGGTGGTGAAGGCGCAGGTGGTGCGCAGCATCGCGTTGACAGCGCCGCCCGTGAGCCAGCCGTAGAGGCCCAGCAAAGGTCGCAGCAGCTTGAGGTTGGCATAGACCAGGCGATAGGGCAGCCGGGCGTGGCGACCCAGCGTATCGGCCATGCTCAGCAGCGTGGGGGTCAGGCGGACAGGCCAGGGACGGTTTTCCAGTTTGCGGATGGCCTTGGACAAGATGCCCAGCGCCGTATGCCGCGGCGGTGTGGAGGCATGGCCGGGCTTTGCGGACGCTGTCACCACCAGCTGGGTCATCCCCTTTTCACAGATGCCGATCAGGGCGCAGGGCAGCTGAACGCCGGGCAAACTCTCCCGCGTAACACCGCCGCCCTCATCCAGCACAAAGCCGGGCTGGACGCCTGACTCTGCCAGCGTATCGATGATAGCCTGACAGGTAGGCCCGCCCACCTCCTCATCGCCCGAAAAGCATAGATAAATATCATGGTTGGGCACAAAGTCTTCGGCAATCAGCTGCTCCGCGGCCTCCATGCTGGCGGCCAGGGTGCACTTGGTATCCAGGGTACCGCGGCCATGGACAAAGCCCTCGGCGATCTCGCCTGAAAAGGGCGGCCGCTTCCAGCTTGCAGGATCGGCCGGCACCACATCATAGTGCGCCATCAGCACGCGCGGATCGCTGGGATCCTTGCCCGGCCAGCAGTAGACGATGCCTTTGCCCGCCACGATCACGCGCGGGCAGTGGGCGGCGACCCCCGGGAAAAGCTGCTGGAGCTTTTCCTGAAAGGCAGTGAAGACAGCCGCGTCCTCCAGCGCCGGATCGGCGCGGGAGACAGTCTGCAGCTTGACCAGCTCGCTCAGCTTGACGGCGACCGGCATCTCCGGCACCAGGGGCGGACGGGGCGAACCCAGCCGCAGGGCCTGGACAGGCTTGAACTGGATGGCACGGTAAAGCAGCAGGCCAAAGGCCGCCAGCAGCAGCACCAGCAAGATGAACCAGATCATATCAGCACCCGCCTTTCAATAGTTCCGCCGCATATTGGCGGATGATCCTGGCTACCGGCGGCGAGAGTGGCTGGGGCAGCGCGTCCGGCGCGAAAAAGCGCAGATCCTCCACCTCTCCGGGCTGTGGGTTCAGCGTACCCTCATAGTCGCGGCAGACGTAGACGATGTCCACGCAGCTCACCTCATCGCCATTGGGATAAACATAGTGCGTATCAGGGCCTGAGAAAACGCCGTAGAGCTGCAGCTCGCGCGCGAAAAGGCCGGTTTCCTCATGAAACTCCCGCCGCGCGGCAGCCTCTACCACTTCATCCAGCTCCACCGAGCCGCCCGCGTAAGCCCAGCAATGGTTGTCGCTGCGCAGCTGCAGCAGCAGCTCGCCCCGGCTGTTCAGGGCGATGACGCTGGCCCCCACCTGCATCAGCGGGCGGTGGCCGACGACCTTCCGCAAGTCCAGGATATAGTCAGACACTTTAGTCTTCCCCTATCCGTTGCGCGGGTCGTAGGACTTCTTCTGGGCATCCGCATGAGCGGGGTCGAAATATTCTATCTCCATGCGGTCCTGACGCAGTCCGTCCATGAAATGCTCGGGCAAAAAACGGGTCTGGCGATAGCTTTCCCAATCCCGCAGGTGCTTTGGCACGATCAGGGGGAAGGATAGATCCAGCCGATGGCAGGCCTCTGCCAGGGCCTTGAGCCAATCCCCCTCAGGACAGGGGACGACCGCATCCTCCACCAGCATGGTTTTGTGCATCAGTCTTACCCAGAGCTGTCCGGCCACGGCGTGCCCTCCCCTCATTTTTGGTCATTATGGCACAAAATGCTCGGAAGCACAACGCAAGACGGCTTCGCTTCGGGTCAAAAAAGTGCTGTGGCAATCTTTTTGACCCGGGGGATTCGAGAGAACGCTAGGCCATCCGGCTGTCGCTGCGCTCCCGGGCGCCGGATGGCGAAGTAGCCCTTGGTGCGCAAGGCCTTCCGCCCCTCCGCAAGCTCAATCGTCGCCGGACTTCGTTCGCAGGCGCTCACTTGTCTGGCTTGTTTCGCTTGACTCTTCCGCCTGCCTTCTTCGCCCACAGGGCGCGGCAGGCTCCATCCCCGCGTATATCGCTGTGGCGGATTATAATTGGAGGGGAGTACCCCTCCAATACCGCCCCTTTTTTCTTAGTTACGTACACTATCATTGGCAATTTGCGCCAAGACAGTATCGCATCACCAACAGGCCCTCAACTCAGTTCCCTTGGCCCTTCAGCTGGTCAAGGATCTGCTCCAGCAGGTTGCCGCCGTCCTGAGCCGCCCGACTTCTTGACCTCGTCCAGGATGCCCTCCAATATGGAGGACTGCTTCTTGGTGGTTGACCTGGCAGTTGTTTTCTTCGCCGCGGTGGTTTTCTTGGCCGGCGCCTTCTTCCTGGCGGCGGTTGCTTTCTTGGTTTTTTCTGCCTCCAGCTTGCGCTTCTGGGCCTGCAAGTCTTTCTTCTCCTGGTTGAGCTTAACAATGTAATCCTTGTACTTCTCGATCTTCTCTTCTGCCGCCTTGATCTTAAGGTCCGGCTGCTTTTATGTCACTGCTGCTGACATATGAGTGCCCCGCTTCCTTATTGTTGGCAGGAGTATAGCATCTTCGCCCCTTTTGCGGCAGCGCAAATTTATCGCGGAATAATCCTTGACAAGGACCCTGAATTGCCTATAATTAGTTTGAACTTCAAATGGTTTGAAGGTCAATGATGCAGCGGAGGACAGGCACACGGGGAGGACAGGCACACGGACACGCGGGCAGAGCTTAACAGGTTCCTGGTAGAGGTTTTCCATGACGTGCTGCGCAATGAGGAAAAGTACCTGCGGGCATTGGGCTATGGGGACCTGTCCATCAGCGAGATGCACGTCATCGAGGCCTGCATCTTATGCCAGGCGCAGGGGCGCGACACCGCCAAAGGCATTGCGGATCTGTTGGATATCACGCCGGGCAGCCTGACTGTATCGGTCAAAGTGCTGGAGAAGAAGGGCTACCTGCTGCGCTGGAAAAATCCCAGTGACCTTCGGCGCACCCACATCAACCCGACAGGCAAGGGTCTCAAGGCCGACAGCGCCCACCGCGGCATCCATGAACGCATGATCGATGAGATCCTGGGTGTCATCAGTGCCCAGGAGGCCGATGTGCTTCTGCGGGCGCTCAAAACGGTAGCAACATATTTTGGTAACGAAAGGACAAAAGAGTCATGATCAAGATCATTGCGGACAGCACCTGTGATTTGACAAACGAAGAACTCAAGGCTTGGGATATCTCCACGCTGCCCCTGACCATCCACTTTGGGGAGAAGAGCTACAGGGACGGCATCGATATCAGTAAAAAGGAGTTCTATGGAAAATTGGCCGATGCCAAGACCCTGCCCACCACCTCGCAGGTGCCGCCGGGCGACTTTGAGCAAGCCTACCGCAAGCAGCTGGGTCCCGAAGATGATCTGCTGGTGATCACCCTGGCCTCCGGGCTCAGCGCCACCTATGAATCGGCAATGGTTGCGGCCAAGGCGGTGGACAGCGACCACATCCACGTGGTGGACTCGATGACGGGTTCCTTCGGGCACTCCCTGCTGCTTAATCATGCCGTCAAGCTGCGCAAAGAGGGCAAGCTGAGCGCCGCCCAGATCGCCCAGGAGCTGCGCGCCCTGGCCCCCCACATCCGCCTGTACGCGGTGGTGGACACGCTGAAGTATTTGAAGATGGGCGGCCGCCTGTCAGGCAGCGCGGCCTTTATCGGCAGCCTCTTGGGCATCAAACCCCTGGTCAAGGTGGAGTTGGGCAAGGTGACCTCCATCGCCAAGGTACGCGGGGAGAAGAACGTCATCAAGACCCTGTATGAGTACTTTGAGCGGGCCAAACCCGACCTGCGCTACGGCCTTTCCTTTGGCAACTCGCAGGCCAGGCCCCTGATGGAGGAGACGATGCGTTTTTTCAGGAACCGTCTGGGCAGTTTCGAAGCCATCAGCACCGACCTGGGCGCAGTCATTGGCACCCATGTAGGCCCCGGCGTCGTTGGCGTGGGCTTCATTACAAAAGAATAAGCAAAGAAGCTTTCTTCCCCTATCCTGTCCTTTGACTAAAACAATTCTTTCACCCGCCTGATAAGGCGGGTGTTTTCCTGTGTGTGCTCATAGACTTGCAGCAAAGGCATCTCAAGGGATGCGTCGTAGTGGCCAGGCGGGGTCTTGATGCCAAAGGGTATTCCCTCCCGGATGGCCGCGACGTAATCGCCGATGGACTTGAGTTCATGGTCAAAGACCACGCCCATCAGTTCCCCGTCCTCAAAATCCTCGCTGTGATGGATGTCGGAGCCTGCGGTCATGACCACAGCGTTCTTCTGCGCCCAGCGCAGGGCCTGCACGTCGCTTGGCAGCGGGTTGCCGGCGTTGCCTACCTCATAGGCGTCGGCCAGGCCCTGGGCCAGGTGTATGGCATTCAGGTAGTCGCGGTCGCGGAAGGGGTGGGCCTGCACTACGCAGCCGCCGGCCGCGTGTACCTGCTCCAACTGCTGCTGCCGCGTCCACTTGATCACCTCGGGATGCGCGTAGAGCCAGGCCTTGTCAAGCCCATAGACCAGATAGTCATCGCCCTCGTAGGTCTCCTCCCAGCCAAAGAAGACGGCGATGCCGGTTCCCTCAGCCGCGACCCTGGTCTCCTCATAGCCTCGGCAAAAGGCATCCACAAATTCGCGCCAGGGCAGGTGGCGGTTGACGGCGCAATTACCCCGCCAGAAGTGATCGGTCACGATGATGCCGTCGTAACGCAGGCGCTTGTAGCGCGCCAGGTATTCAGGCCCGCGGGAGTGCCCGCAGGCCGAGCCCAGCGAGGTGTGGAAATGCGTTTCGTACAGCCAGGTTTCTTGTGCCTTCATGCCTCGAGGGCCTCCTCTTGCTCAAGCCTCGCCGGCAGTTTGCTGCGCCACTTGCCCCTGCGATACACGATGATGTTGATGACTGCCCCCGTCACCCAGGTGACCAGCATGGAGATAAACACAGACTCGGGCATGCCGTTTGGCTGCGCGGGACTTATGGTGAGATAGGCCAGCAGATAGGCAATGTTCACGCGCAGGATGACCGAGGTGAAAACGGATATCCACATCGGGCGCACAGTGTCTCCCGCGCCGCGCATGACGCCTGACAGCGACTGGATGACCGCCATGGCGATGTAGCCAAATGCCAGTATCTTCATGCCCCGCATGCCCGTGTCGATGATGGACTGTGTCTGGGTGAACAGCTGCATCAGCCCGCGGCCGAAGATCAGGATGCTTAGTGTCAGGGCGGCCGACACCCCCAGGGCAAGCAGCGTGCCCTGCTTGGCGCCCTGGTGCAGGCGATCGTACCTGCGCGCGCCAACGTTCTGGCCTATGAAGGTGGTCAGCGCCTGGCCAAAGCTGAAGTTGGGCAGCATGGCAAAGCCATCCACGCGCGTAACGACCACAGTAACGGCCACAAACTCAGGTCCAAAGCTGTTCTGCAGGCGGCTGACCAGCAGCATGGCGACGGAGAAGACGGCCTGGGTGATGCCGCTTGGCAAGCCCAGGCGCATGATGCGTCCCGGCACGCCGCCCTGCAGGCGCAGTGTATCCCGGTTGATGTCAAAGACAGCCTGCATGCTGCGGATCTTGAACCAGCAAAGCACAGCTGAGATGACCTGCGCTATCACGGTGGCCAGCGCCACGCCCGCCACGCCCCAGCCAAAGCTGGCCACAAACAGTATATCAAGGAAGATATTCAGCAGCGCTGTCAGGATGAGGAAGGCCAGCGCCGACAACGAATCGCCCAGGCCGCGCAGGATGCCGGCCAGCACATTGTAAAACATGAAGCCGGCGATACCCATGAATAAGATGCGCAGATAATCAGCCGCCCAATTGATGAAGACTTCCGGCGTGTTGAGCAGGCGCAGGACCGGCAGCGTAAATACGACGCCGATGATCATGGTGATCATCGTAGCGATCGCCGTCAGACTCAGGCAGTTGCCAATGGTGAGGGATAGCTGCGCCCTGTCCTTGGCACCAAAGTGCTGGGAAACCAAAATGCCCGCGCCCGTCGCAATGCCGATGAACAGGGCCAGCAAGAAATTCAGGATGGGGACTGCCGCGCCTACCGCGCTCAGGGCGTTGTCGCCCACATAGTGCCCTACCACGGCGGCGTCGGTGGCGTTGTAGATCTGCTGGACAAAGTTGCCGATCAGCATGGGGATAGCGAACTCCAAAATGCGCTTCCAGGGACGCCCCTGCGTCATATCGCGCGGGGCGAATAGTTGCTTGATGCCTTGCATTATTTACCTTTCCTGTGTCTTTTTTACGATATTATACCAATTGAAAACAGTAATGCGCCGATGCGAAGAGAGATTTTTCGACTTATCGAAGTCGAGAGAAGGAGGCGTAGTCGCAGTCTACGCTGACTGAGGGAGACAATGATAAGGTGGAAAAGATCCGCCGTATCAAAGCATTAACGATTGAGATTGATATTATGCATCCTGCGCTTCAGGACGCCGGGACTGGCGACACTGAAGCCGAAAAATCCGATGGGCGCGCTCAGGGCCGTGTAGTCGCCATGGCTGTAGGCCACCAGATCGGCCTTGTGGAGGTCAAGCTTGCCCTTCTCCTCCATCAGGTGCGGGGCAGCGTAGACTTCGATGATATCGGCCAAAAACATCGTGTGGGAGCCAAGGTCCAGCCGCTTCGTGACGCGGCAGGCCAAATATAGTGGGCTTTGCGCAATGGCAGGCGCATATGAGAGCACCGGCACGGCCTCCTGCTCAAGGTCGCAGGCGGCAAACTTGTCCATGTCGCGGCCTGACTTGACACCGCAAAGATCGCAGGCTTTCAGCAGATCGCGGCTGACCAGGTTGACCACAAACTCGCCGGTTTCGGCGATGATATCATGCGAATAGCGCTCCGGCCGGACTGAGATGGACAGCATCGGCGGCTCTGAGCAGACGGTCCCCGCCCAGGCCAGGGTGATGATGTTGGCGGCCTTGTCAGGCTTTGCGCAGCTGACCATGACAACGGGGGTGGGTGCCAGCAGTGTGCCTTTGCCGATGGGGATAGCTGCCATAGGTTGCTCCTTCCGCGGCGTCAAGGCGCCACACCTTTTTCGATGCCGCGCAGCACTTCGGGCTCGCGGATATTGCGGGCGCTGGTGAACATGCGCCTGGTGATGATAGCCCCATTGCGGTAATACAGGCAGATGAAGGGGACATCCTGGATAAAGAGATTCTGGATCTCCGCCAGCTTCTGCTGATAGGCGCCCCGGTCCATGGTGACGCGCAGCTCCTCAAACAACTTGTCCATGGCAGGCGAGTCATAGCGCATGTAGTTTCCCGTGTTGCCGCTGATCAATAAAAAGCCCGGGTCAGGCACGGTATCCATGTTGAAGGCGACCAGCGCGATATCAAAGGTGCCCGCGCGCAGCCTGGCCTTGGCATCGGTATAGCTGAGGCTTTGCACGTTGCACTCGATGCCAACGGCTGACAGCATAGAGGCTATCTGATGGGCGGCGGAGAGGCGTACGCTGTTGTCGGGTTCCTCATAGACCACAAAGCGCAGCAGCAGGTTGGCCGGCTTGCCCTCAATGATGCTCTTGCGCATGGTGTCTTCCGGATCGCTCACCAGCCAGCTCGCCTCATCCAGCAGCGCCTTGGCCGCCTCGGGGTCGTGCTTGAGGACACCCGCCACATCCTGGTACATCCAGGTGCCCGGCACCATGGGCGTATCCGTGCGCGTGGCCAGGTTCATGTAAACGCTGTTGGCCAGGGCATCCGTGTTGATGGCCATGCGGATGGCCTGGCGCACGCGTATGTCAACCAGTTCGCGCGAGCGGTTGTTCATCAGCAGCGTTTCCAGCTGCCTGGTGCGGTAGGCCATGTTGAGCGTGGACAGGCCGGAGCGGTACTGCGCCGCCGTCATCGAGCGGGTGATGATGGCATCCACGCGGTTGTACTCATAACTTGACAGCAGTTCGCGGTTGGTGACGTGGAAGATGGCCATGATCTCCTTGAGCGCGGGCGTGCCGTCCCACCATACGGGGTTGGCGGCCAGCAAAATATAATCTTTCGGCACGAACCCCGCGATCTGGTAGGGCCCGGTGCCCGGCGGGTTATCCGCCTGCAGGGCGGCGGAGGGCAGGATGGGGAAGTTCATCGCGTATATAAAGCCATAATTGCTGCGCTTGGTGCTGATGGATACCGTCTGCAGATCGGGGGCGGAAACCGAAGACACTATGTATTTCAGCGCCGCATAGGCGCCTTTGTTGGGGTTGGCCTCATCATTGGCCAGGCGGAGTATCTCATGGATGGTGGCCACCACATCACTGGATGTCAAGGGCGTGCCATCGTGGAAGGTCACCCCCTCGCGCAGGGTGAAGGTCCAGGTGCCGCCGGAAGCCGAGGCCTCCCACTTTTGCGCCAGGTCGGGCTGGGGCGTGTCATCATCGTCTATCGTGACCAGGCCCTCATACACAAGCGAGGTCAGCGCCATGAAGTCCCGCTCCTGGGGCATCAGGGGGTTGCACTTGTCACTGGTTACCGACACGATGCCGATGGTCATGGCGTCTTCCTTGGCCACGGTGGTGGCAAAGGCAGTTGCGCTCAGCGTCATCAGCGCCAATGTAAGCGCAGCAAATCGCTTAGTGCTGGACATCATATTCATAGAAAAGCGCATAGGCATTCATCACTTTCACGACATAGTCCTTTGTATCTTCTTTGGGTATCTGGTCTACGGTGATCGTCTTCCGGTCGGCACCGTAATTGAGTGCCCACAACTTCACATTGTTGACCCCCGCGTGGTAGGCGGAGGCGATCATCACCGGATCTCCCCCAAGCTGTGAGCTGAGGTAGTTGATATACCAGGCGCCAATGCGAATGTTGAGTTCCGGCTCGTACAGCCGCTCATAGCTGTAGTCCGCCACGCCCAGGCGCCCGGCGATCCAGATGCCCGTATCCTCCATCACCTGCATCAGGCCCCGCGCCCCTACGCCCGACTGCGCCAGGGGGTCATAGTGGCTCTCCCTGGCGATGATGGCGGAGATATAGGAGCGGTCCACCTGAAACTCCTGCGCGTACTGGTTGATCAGGTCAGCGTAGCCTGAGACCCTGCGCATCTGCACATAGTAGCCCAGGTCCTTCTCGTGCTGGGCCTGGATATCCGCGCGCTGTTGACGCAAGGCCCGCAGCCGTTCGTCCGCCTGCGCGTTATAAAGGAATGTCGCGACCAGCCCCGACATCAGCAGCGCAAACAGCACTATACGAATGAGGGGCAGCCTGCGGCGCGCCTTGGGCGGCGGTGGCGGCGGGGTAGAACGGCGCTTGCGCTGATCCGGCTGCACAGGCGCCTGATTGAATTGATAAACATAGGGCGCCGGCGCGTTCCATCCGGCGCGGGGGGACCGTGGCTGTTCAATCACGCTGGGCCCTCCTCAGGGCATCACGCCAGAGGATGAGCGCCTTCCTGGCGCTCTCCTGGCGGGTGCCGGTGGTATTGATCACATGCGTGGCGCGCCTGGCCTTCTTACGGGTGGGCATCTGACTCTTGATGCGGTCAAGCGCCTGGCGCAAACTCAGACCGTTGCGCTTGATCAGGCGGCGCACCTGCACAACCTTGGGTGCCCAGACGCACCAGACCTCATCGCACAGGCTGTCCCAACCGGCTTCGTACAGCAGCGGCACATCCAGTATCAGCACCGCCTGATCGGCGTTGTCGTCGATCTGGCGCTCCATTTCGGCCAGGATCAGGGGATACATCAGCGCGTTGAGTTTATCCAGCTGCGCCCTGTCCGAAAACACCAGGTTGCCAAGCGCCACCCTGTCCAGCGCCCCGTGGCGGAAGACGGCCTCGCCAAAGGCCTCCCGCAGGGCAGGCAAAGCCGCGCCGTCCACCATGGTCAGCTCGTGGCTGATCTTATCGGCGTCTATCACCACGGCGCCAGCCTGGCGCAGGGCGTTTGAGAGGTTTGACTTGCCGCTGGCGATGCCGCCGGTGAGGCCGATCATGTAGGGCTTACTTCGTATCATACCAACTGTTTCCTGTCTTGATGTCGCAGGTCAGGGGCACTTTCAGGGTAATCACGTTTTCCATGCAGGCCATGAGCAAGGCGACAACGCTCTCCTTTTCCTCCAAGGGCGATTCGATCAGCAGCTCATCGTGCACCTGGAGGATCAGCCGGGCCTTCAGCCCTTCCTCATCCAGCCTGCGGTGGACGGCCACCATGGCGGCCTTGATGATGTCTGCCGCCGTGCCCTGGATGGGCGTGTTCATGGCAGCGCGCTCGCCAAAGTTACGCAGATTGACGTTGGCGCTCTTGAGCTCCTTCAGCTGCCGCCTGCGCCCGTAGAGGGTGCTGGCGTACTCATTGAGATAGCCGTCCTTCTTGGCCTGTTCCATGAAGGCATGCACGGCGGGATAGCGCTCAAAGTAGCGGCTGATGAAATCATTCGCGCGCTTGCGGCTGATGCCGATGTTGTTGGCCAGGCCAAAGTCCGAGATGCCGTACACGATGCCGAAGTTGACCGCCTTGGCGGCAGAGCGCATTTCATGTGTCACCTGCTGCATGGGCACGCCGTTTATCTCAGCCGCTGTGCGCGTGTGGATATCCTGGCCGCGGATGAAGGCATCGCACATCGCCGCGTCGCCTGACATATGGGCCAGCACCCGCAGCTCGATCTGCGAATAGTCGCCGTCCACCAGCACGCAGCCGGGCTTTGCCGTGAAGGCGCGGCGGATCTCGCGCCCCAGCTTGGTGCGCACGGGGATGTTTTGTAAATTCGGCTCGTTTGAGCTGATGCGCCCGGTGGCCGTGCCCGCCTGATCAAAGGTGGTGTGGATGCGGCCGGTCGCGTCCACCTTGCGCAGCAGCCCGTCAACGTAGGTGCCGTTGAGCTTGGTGATCTGGCGGTATTCCAGTATCTTGTTGATGACGGGGTGCGCTTCGCTAAGGCCTTCGAGGGTGTCGGCGTCTGTCGAGTAGCCGCTCTTGGTCTTACGCTTGGTGGGCAGCCCCAGATCCTCAAACAATACCTTGCCCAGCTGCTGAGGGCTGTTGATGTTGAAGCCCGTCACCTGGGAAAGCTTGTATATCTCCTCCATCAGGGCGCGTGTCTGGCGGGTGAAGATGACGCCCATCTCCTCCAGGGGGGCTCTGTCCACCTGGAAGCCCTCCCGCTCCATGTCATACAGCACCCGCACCAGCGGCAGCTCGATCTCGTCATAGAGCTTCTGTGCGCCGTCTTCCTTGAGCAGCCCGCGCTGCTTGCTTAACAGGTTCATGACGCCCGGCGCATCGTTTGTCGCAAAGGCGGTCAGGGCGTAGCTGCGCTCCTGCGGATCATGCAGGTAGCAAAGTATCATCGTATCGTCGATCAGCCTGGGGATGGGCAGTTTCAGATCCCCCAGCCGATGGAAAAAGAGCTTGGCATCATGCGTGATCAAGCCTGTCCTCATCAAAACCGGCGCGATGGCCTGCAGCGCCTCCTCCTGGGTGACGCCCTGCGCAGGCGTCAAAAAATCCTGCTGGCCCTGGACAAGCGGCAGACGCAGGCTGGCGCCCGACTTGTCACACAGGCTCAGCGCGTCCTGGGCCAGGTAGAGCGCCAGCTCGCCCTCTTGAAGTCGCTCAGCGAAGCGCAGCATCATCTGGCAGCTGTCAGCCTCCAGCGCGGCTTTCTCTTCCGGCGCGCTGGGTGCCAGCTCCCGCTGTGAGTCTGCGGTCATCCTGGTCAGTTCGGCAGTCAGGGTATTGAGCTGATACTTGCGCAGCGTGGGGATGCCCTCGTGAAGCCGCGTCAGGATCCAATCCTGGAACCTTGGCTGGAAGGGCGCCTGGCTGTTGATGGTAGCAAGCTCCTTGGAAAAGCGGGCGAGCTGCGCGCTTGAGCGGATCTTCTCGCCCATCTTGCCCTTGATCTCCTCGCCGTGGGCCAGCACGTTTTCAAGCGAGCCATAGGTCTCCAGCAGCTTCACCGCGGTCTTGTCGCCCACGCCCGGGATGCCGGGGATGTTGTCGCTTGAGTCCCCCATCATGCCCTTCCAATCGGTCACCTGCTCAGGCGTGAAGCCAAAGTACTCCTTGATGTTGGCCGGGGTGAGGAGCATCGTCTCGCCAATGCCCTTTTTGATGAGGAGCAGGGAGGTGTTCTCGCCCACCAGTTGCAGCGCGTCCTTGTCACCCGTCACCAGCATGGCCTCTATATCGCGCGCATTGGCCTGTTTGGCGACAGTGCCCAGCAGGTCATCTGCCTCATAGCCCGGCAAACTGATCACGCCGATGCCCAGTGCCTGAAGGATCTCCTTGATCAGGGGGAACTGCGGGCGCAGCTCTTCCGGCATAGGCGCGCGCCCGGCCTTGTACTCAGGATACACATCATGGCGGAAGGTGGGGCCGTGCTCGTCAAAGGCGACCACGCAGTACTCGGGGTGATACTCCCTGATCATGCGGAAGAGCATGGACAAAAAGCCGTGCAGGGCGTTGGTATACACGCCGTCCGCGTCCATCAGCGGCAAGGCGTGGAACGCGCGGTACATCAGGCTGTGCCCGTCAACAATGGCGCAACGATTCTGCAAGTGCATCACCTCAACACGCATTGTAACACATGCGTGGGAGCGGGTCAAAAAAGTGCTGCGGCAATCTTTTTGACCCGTTTTTGGCACGTTACGGTGAGTTCTGGGCCATCCGGCTCTCGCTGCGCTTTCCGCAAGCTCAGTCGTCGCAACCCTTCGTTCGCAGGCGCTCGCTCGGCCTGCTCGCTTCGCTTGACTCTTCCGCCTGCCTTCATCGCCCACAAGGCGCGGCAGGCTTCATCCCCAGGCGCCGGAATGGCAAGGTAAGCATTGCTGCGCAATGCCTTCCGCCCTGACGCGCATGTCGCCAAGGCGGATCATAGTCGGCAGGCTTTGGCCCTACAACGCCTCCTATTGGTTTGTTTTTCAAACGCAGACGAACTCACTCAGGGTTTTCAAGTACATCAGCTTTCAAATCCAAATTTGAAGATAGCATGTTGTCAGAGATCGCATGCGTAAGTGGCCTAGCCGTCTGAGATGATACCATGGCCGATGACGATATACATGCCCCTGCGCAAAGTCGTCCGCAACAATCCCTGCCTCTGTGGCAGCGGGCTGAAGCATAAGAAGTGCTGCGGGAAGAATACGAAGGAATAAGGCCGGAATTTACATCAGTGTGTGGACTCCATCATCCGGCGAGTTGTATTTTTGAGCCTGAGACTTATTTTCGACTTGAGTTTATTGACCGAAAACCTAAAATGAAATCCTCACTTTAACCTCTTTATCCATAAGCAGGGCTATGATTCATCATGGTAAAACTTTTTTCAGATAGTCAACAGATCGCTTAACAGCCTCAAGCGCTTTTGCTTTGGGCATCGGCGTATTGGTCGGCTTGATCGCGCCTAAAACCCCTTTTACGTGCACCGGGATTTCCAGTCCGCAAGGAATAGGGTGTCCCATTTGTTTCAAGACATCAAACACTGCCGGAAAGTTTACGTTGCCATCGCCAATCGGGCAATACTCAACATTCTGATTTGAGATAATGATGTCCTTCAAATGCAAGTGCTCAAGAAATTCAAGGCCGTACTTGATATCTTCCTCAATTACTACATGACCGCTGCTGTAAAAGAGCGTGTTCCCCGTATCATAATTAAGGCGGACAAGGGGATGGTTGTAGTAACGGAAAATGGATACACTCTCCTGTGCAGTGCTGATGATATCCCCATGTGACTCCAGCCCAATGATGACGTTCCATTTCTCTGCCATAGCAATAATCCTGGGCATATTTTTCTTGAAAATGTCCAGCCTTGATGCAGGACCTGAATTGGTATTTATAATTTTGGCGCCGATACGACCGGAAAATTCGATTTTCTTTAGAAAATCTTGAAGCTGATCTTCTTCAGTCAGGTCTACATGCCCGGACACCGCATGGCACTTAAGCTCCTTTTGATCAAGCATTTTTTTGACTTCTGCGGCGTATTCCTCAGATATTTGCTTTGGGTCAATATGTTCGCACATATTGATAATTGACGAAAGCTCAGCATATTCGAACTTCGCTTCCTTTACCAAATCCAGAGCCTCTTCCAGTGAATAGCCCTTGAACAGATTGGTACCTAAAGACAATGGTTTAAACAATTTCATGCCCTATTCCACTCCTTAAGGTCATTGATGATTCAAAGCTGAATGATAGCATCATGGGTTGTTTCCGGCCTTGTGTTTTCACTGTCCACTCCACTTTGGCGCTCTGCCATCCAATTTGCTGGTGAGCGCCTCAATACCGTCACAGGATTTAAAAAGGGAAATCATCATTGACTGTCCCATCCGGAGCCGGTTCTCATAATTCCTCATGCCCATATCGCTATATAGCTCTTTAAAAAGCCTGATTGCTGTGGGACTTACTGCGGAAAGAAACATTGCGATTTCTTTGGCTTTTTCAATGACAGTTTCCTTGGGGACCACATAATTGACCAGCCCTGCCTCCAGCGCTTTTTGGGCGGTGAGCTTCAGCCCCAGCATTCCCATCGCCATTGTTTCCTTCTTTGGCAAAGCTGTGAAAATGCCTGACAATCCCATCGCAGGGGCCAAACCGTCCAGAATTTCCGGGATCCCCAGCAAGGCATCTTCTGCCGCTACCGCTAAATCACAAGCTTCAACAAGGCTGCAGCCGCCTCCGAATGCATTCCCTTCTACCGCTGCGATGATTGGTTTGGGGTAACTGGACATGGACAAGTGAAGATCAATGAATGCTTTACCAAAGGCCTTGATTTCAAGGGTTGATTTTGTTCTGTAATCCCCAAGCTCACCTCCAGAACAGAAGTAGTCCTCCTGCCCTGCCAGAATCACGCTGAAATGTGAACGGTCCTCAGCAGATTCCCGAAAAAAGCCCATAAGTTCATCCATGCATTCAATGTTAAGTTTATTGAATACATGAGGCCGATTGATCCTGACAAGATAGCAGGCCTCGTCTTCGCTAACAAGCAGCGTGTTATATCTCATTCGATCGCTCCTTTTATTTTAGAAACCTGCGAACATAGTCCATCGTTTCAAAAGCGTCCGTGCCCTTGTTCATCATATCAAACAATTTGCCCTCCGAAGTGACTGCATCCGCAACAGTGAACATGTAGTCCATCCATTCAAATGTTTTCTCCATGATTCGAACAGCGTCATGCCTTTGAGGAAATACGTCCGCTGTAATCCATTCATTGTATTGAAACTTGTTCAGGTACACGCAGAACTCAATAAATTCCCAGAAATTGATAGTCCCGGGCACCATATCCCAATCCCAGTTCCGATAGTTATCATTGACGTGAACATGGAAGAGGCGCTTGGTAGTAGCAAGAAATGCGGCAGAGTCTCCCAACACTTCAAGGGCTTGCAGGGCATGGCCCGTATCCAGCGTCACACCAACATTGTCCAAACCAACTTTCTCACAGAAAAAGGCCATTTTCCCAGCATTGTTCAGTAAACCATGGACCCTGGGCTCCGAAGGTTTATACTCCAAACTCAGCTTGACATCGCGCCGATAGCCCGCGGCTTCGCGAACACACGCCACCGCGTCATTAAAGGCCCGTTCGAAATCCAATTCAAAGGGATAATCCGATCCATCATTCAGAAATGCGATGGTTACTTTATTGCATCCAAGCACCGAGGCATAGTCAAGGCCGGTCTTCATATATTCGACAGCTTCGCGCCTGACCTTTTCATCCGGGTTGCTGATGGATCCGTATAACCACTTGGGTTCACCCTTCACGTTCACGTTGAGCGCTGCAACACCCATGCCGGAATCTGCCAATATTTTCTTTGCCTTTACAGGGTCCTGCACTTGCTGGGGATACACGACTTCCAGTCCCGAACAGCCTTTGATTGTCGATGCTGTTTGTACCATTTCCTCAAAGTTGCGATTTGTCCCATAGGTGGCAAACCGATCCTGGATTTTTCCCATAAAACCGGTAATGACCGCGTACTTCCGCTTCATATGATAAATCCTTTCATCTACTAAACATTCTTGTATTGGGCACAACGCCGCATTTGCCCCGGTTCGTCAGGCGGCATCGTGTTTTCCGCCGGCTGTCAAGAAACTGGAGCCTGCGAAATCATGATGGGGCGGCAGTTTTTCTACCGCCCCACCGGTTCCCCGCTGATTCAGTTATTGCATCTGCTTGATAGCGTTTGCCCAATGGGTTGGGTCATCCACGTTGTCGATCGTGATAGGCGTCGGCTGAATGCGAATGATGGAAACTTCAATCGGTTCGCCTTTGACAACTTTGAGAGCGAGATTCATAGCTTCTTCGCTCATCTTGAGTTTTGATTGGGCAGCTATAGCGTCAACGAAGTGGTTCCTGATTCCGGCAAGTCCCTGAGGTCCGCCATCGACTGTAACCACAACAATATGGCCCGCTTCGCCAATTGGGATCAGCTTGCCCAGCTGCTGTAGGGCGGATTCCGTGCCGCTGTAGCAGGCGTTATCACTGGGAACGAAAATGGCGTTGATCTTGGGATTGTTTTGGAACGCATCCAGAACCGCGTTGTAGGCAATGTCATTTTTAAACTCTGTTGGCAGTGAAAGGACAATGTTGATGTCCAGTTCTTTGGCGCGCGTTGAAAATCCCGTATGCCGTTCCAACCCGGCGGTTGAAGCCTGGGTTCCCAGCAGCTCCAGGACAATGAGGTCCTCGACTTTCATGCCCGCTTTTTCCACGGCTTCTTTCATTAAGTCTGCTGCCTTCGCGCCATGATTGGTGTTGTCCGACTCGGCAAGCCCCGCAAGCACTCCGCCAAGTACATTGCGGTCAAAGGATACGACCGGGATGTTAGCCTCATTGGCTTTCATGACGGCAGCCGCGGCAGCGCCGGAGTCGACCGGGCACATGACGATCGCGTCCACATTTTTGGTGATCAGGTCCTCAATTTGCTGCAGCTGCACATCAGCCATGGTCTTGGCGTCCGTTACAACAAGTTCAATGCCCTGTTCTTCAGCAAATTTCCTGATACCCACGAGGTTCGCCTTAAATCCGTCGTTATCCAGCTGCGGCATCGAGATACCAAAGGTGTAGGTTGTTTTCTCTGCATTGGCTTCCAGGCCGAACAAGCCAAAGCCAAGGGTGAGTACTAGCGCCAGAATCCATAGTGTCCGAGTGATCTTCCTCATTTTCTTCCCTCCATCTATTTCATGGCATTACTGCCATTGAATCACATCATTCCGCTATATTATAGCGGTTCCTCAGGGCGTCGACCATGACGGCGAACAGGATAACGAAACCTCTGGCGGCCTCTTGCCAGTTTGCATCGATCCCGTACAGGTTCAATGCGTTATTGATGATACCCATCAGCAGGACGCCAACAAAAGTTCCGGTCAGTCTGCCCACGCCGCCGCTCATGCTTGTGCCGCCGATGATGGCCCCGGCAATTGCCTGAAATTCCAAACCCGTGCCCATTGAAGCCCAGAATGAATTCATCCGGGCGGTTTGAAGGATGCTGGCGACGCCAACCAATAAGCCGCATTGAATATATGAGAGCAGGATGGTCTTGTTGACGTTGATGCCGGAGACTCTCGCCGATTCCTTGTTGCTTCCCACAGCATACACCCGGCGTCCGAAAATGGTGCGCCTCAGCCTCATGTCAAAAATCACATAAAGGGCAAGAACGATCAGGATGATCAGGGGTATTCCCATAAGCCTCGTTGAAGCGACGAAAAGGAAAGCCGTAGGCAATTGAAACCAGGATGTCCCTCCGGAAATGACGAGGGTCAGTCCACGGGCAATGAACTGCGTTGACAGGGTCGCCAGGAACGCCGGCACCTTGACGTAGGCGACAACCATGCCATTGACTACGCCAAAAAATACCGCGACCGCCAGGATCATGAGCATCCCAACCCACCACGGCGCCCCCGCAAGTTTTATCAAACCTATTCCCGCGGCGCTGGATACCGCCATCACAGCGCCCATGGACAGGTCATTGTTGCCGTTGATCAGGACATATGTCACGCCGATAGCCAGCACGGAGATAATGGCTGTCTGGAGCATCACGTTGATGATATTCGTGATGGTCAGGAAGGTGGTAGTCGTCAAAGACAGAATGATGCATACAACGATCAACAGCAGATATGTGCCGTAGTTAATGACCAGGCTTAAAATGGATTTGCCCATTTTTTGCTGTGTCTGCATCAGTTGCTGCCTCCCATGCAAGCTTCCAGTAAATCTTCCTTCCGGAACTTCTCACTGCTGAACTCCGCGACAATCCTGCCTTTGCGAATGACAAGTATTCTATCGCACAGCCCGATGATTTCGTTTAATTCCGAAGAGATCACGAAGACACCGCGCCTCTGCCTGAGCTGGTCTTCCAGAATCTGATATATTTCATATTTGGCCCCGACATCGACGCCTCTGGTGGGCTCATCAAGGAACAATATCTTTGGAGCGCGGTTCAGCCATTTGGCAATGACCACCTTTTGCTGGTTGCCGCCGCTCAGGTTTTGGACTTTTTTCCTCAGGCTGGATGTCTTGATATTAAACTGAGATATATTCCCATTGCAGACCTGCTCCTCTTTTTTAAGGTCCATAAAGCCTAATGACTTGCCTACAAATAAATCCAGGCTCGCGGCCACAAGGTTGAACTGCACTGATTGCTGGACCATCAGCCCTTCCTCGCGCCTGTTCTCCGTAATCAAGCCGATCCCGTTGCCAATGGCATCAAGCGGATTGTGTATCCTTGTTTTCTCCCCATCTATATAAATTTCACCGGAATCGAAGGATTCAAGACCAAAGATCGACCGAACTATCTCAGAACGCCCAGAACCCATTAAACCATACAACCCAACGATCTCACCCTCATGAATAGAGAAATCAATGTTTTCGAATCGCTCGCCGCGGCACAGGTTTTTCACCGACAGAAGTTCCTTGCCCATTGGCATCCTTTCGCGTTTGAACATGTCGCTTTGCTTGCGGCCTATCATGAGCGAGACGATTTCGCTTGTTGACGTATCTTCCGCATTCATTGTTTTTATTGTCTCGCCGTCCCGCATGACAGTGATCCTATCGCAAATATCAAATACCTCATCCAGCCGATGGGTAATAAAGATGATAGATATCCCCTTCATTTTCAGGTTCTTCATCAGTGTAAAAAGGATGGAAACCTCTTTTTTTGTCAAAGAGGATGTTGGCTCGTCAAGGACCAATATTTTCGTATCCATTGATAGGCAGCGAACGATCTCAATAAGTTGTCGCTCTCCCATTTGAAGGTTCTTTACCAATTGTGATGGATTGTGTTGGCCTAACCCAACCTCTTCAAGAAGCTTCCTGGTTTTGCGGTTGAGTTCTTTCTTTTTTATGTAACCATTTGTAGCGGGAAGATCCCTGATGAAGATGTTCGAGGCGATATCCAGGTGCAAAAAAAGCGATAATTCCTGATGGATAAAAGATACCCCGGCTTTTTGCGAGTCCATCGGCTTCCTGATATCAACCTTTTGCCCGTCGATATAGATTTCCCCGCTATCCATCAATTCGATGCCGCCCAAAGTTTTCATCAATGTTGATTTCCCGGCGCCGTTCTCACCAAGCAGGCCGTGTATTTCCCCATGTTCCAAAGAGAAATTCACGTCCTTCAATGCGTGTACGCCTGGAAAGCGTTTATTTATCCCCCGCATTTCCAGACACATATCTTGGCTCATACAGTCCTGTATATCCTATTCAAAGTTGAAGAAGTCAAAATCATTAACATTCAATAATTGTCCTTCGTTCAGTAATAAAGTACATGCGCGGAATATACCATCTGGTTCTATGTCTGTCAAGACATTTTAATCATTATTGTCTAGCAATGTCTGCAAACTCCCACCTGGCAGATTCCGACTACTTATGATATCAACTGATTCTTAACTCTTTATGCTGTGTTTTGAAATGATGTTTTCGGCAAAAGCCGGGTCAGTATGAGTAGTGCCTTTATCGGTGTCAAGCATGGCAATGGACATCATATCCTCATGCGACAGCTCAAAATCGAAAACAGCAAAATTCTCCCTGATCCGTTCGGGATTGACTGACTTTGGAATGACTGCGATGCCTCGCTGGATCAACCAGCGCAAGGTCACCTGGGCAGTGGTTTTCCCATACTTTCTGCCAATATTGTTCAGCGTTTCGTTGCTCAGGAGCTCTTTGCTTCCCTGGGAAAACGGCCCCCAGGCTTCAGGCTGAATCGCATATTTCGCCAGTAATTCATGCAGTTTCGTTTGTTGATAAAATGGGTGCAGCTCCACTTGATTGACTGCAGGCATTACCTGATTGTTCATGATAAAGTCAATTAAGCGAGCCGGGTAAAAATTCGATACGCCAATCGCACGGATCTTTCCCCCGTTATACAACTCACACATGGCCCTCCAGGCGCCATAATAATCGTTGAAGGGATGATGGATAAGATACAGATCCACATAATCCAGCATGAGGTTGTTCAATGATACTTCAAAGGCTGCTTTTGTCTTTTCGTAAGTCGCGTCACCAATCCTGACTTTTGTCGTAATAAACAGTTCTGAACGCGGTACGCCGCTTTCCTTCACTGCTTTCCCAACGATCTTCTCGTTGCCATAAATTTGCGCGGTATCTATTAGTCTGTAACCAACCTTGATTGCGTCACGGATGGCTTCCACGCCCTGATCCGGATCGGATACCTTAAAAGTCCCAAGGCCGAGAATCGGCATTTGAACTCCGTTGTTAAGCTTCACATATTTCATATAATTGTCTCCAATCCCAACTAATTCAAAACGGAACATCAACACATATAGTAATTGCCGGTGAAAATATACCTAACATTCCTGCATCAATTGACAAAGCTGCGTACTCATCGGTACACATAAGCTGTATCACTAAAGTGCCATTATTAGACTTATGTCAAACAAACACCAGAAATTCCCATTAATCTACATATCACCACCCTAATTGGTCTGGTTGTGATTTAGACATTACCACACACAGGATGTAGTGTCAATAAATGCGGACTTGAGGACGCGGGTCAAAAAAGTGCTGCGGCAATCTTTTTGACCCGTTTTGACACGGGGGATACGGGGGACGATGGGCCATCCGGCTGTCACTACGTTCCCGGGCGCCGGATTGGCAAGGTAAGCATTGCTGCGCAATGCCTTCCGCCCTGACGCGCATGTCGCTGGTGCGGATTGCATGACGGAGAAGATGAGAGCTGAAGTGCGTAGATGTTGTGGCTGGGTTGGATGTTTGCACTTGGTGCTTGAGCTCTTCCCCTGTGATCAAGGCCTATCAGAAGGAGTATCGCACGTCCAAAAATCTCTGAGACTGCTGGATAGCGCCCTGCAGATTTTGTCTAGCGTGACGATGCCGGGGTTTCGGCTCATGCCGTTGATGATGCTGTATAGGGTGGACGGAGGCAGCCCGCTTCTGTGCGCCAATTCACGCAGGGATATCCCCTTTTCACCGCATAGATTGCGGATACGCTGCGCGATGAAGATCAGCATTTCGCTGCTGTCCACTGCTAAATCTGCGGTTCAGTAGTCATGATGACACTGTTCCAGTGGTCCGTGAACAGCGTTGCTTTCCCGGACAGGGTGACAGTTGTAGCGCCAAGTTGCTTTTCTTCTTGAAGGTATTGAATGAGTTGGTCAATGTTAATTGTACGGTGTATGTCCATCTTGATTGCCTCCTCCAGAATGATGGTTCAATCATACAGGAGGAGGGCAAGAAATGTGTACGATATATCGCTGTTTTCGCGGATTATTTGCCGAGTTTACTTCTTGAGGAAGGGATGCTCCAAAAGGGAGTCCAGGGTTGCCTGCTTGGCATTCTTCCTTAAGTTACATTCCCATATTATCAGTACGTTCCAGCCAGCTTGCTTCAAGGAATTTGCTACGTCCTTGTCTCTTGCTCGATTTCTTTGAATTTTGCTCCTCCAATAGTCCGTATTCGTTACTGGCTCAACATAGTATCTACATCCTTCATGGCCATGCCAAAAGCAGCCATGGACAAATACCGCCGTGTTGTATTTCCGTAATACGATGTCTGGTTTTCCCGGCAGTCTAGAGTCGTTTTTCCGATATCGATACCCATGCGCAAAAAGAAACAGCCTTACCAGTTCTTCAGGCTTCGTGTTCTTGCTTCGGATTCTGGACATGTTGTAGCTTCTTTGTGCTTTTGTGTGTACATCCGGCATAGTATCACCTGCAGTTTGAGAGTAAGCTTTATTGTTATCCTTTGGTTGGGCTACTGATGACATTCTCCTTGATATCAATAATCTGCCTGAATATTTCCTCAAGCACATCAACAACAATACTGTTGCCAGCCAGTTTAATTAGTTTTTCCCGAAAGAAAATTTTCCGACCTTTTCGGACATCTACATTGTTCCTCATCAGCGAATCGAAATCATCTTCACGAAAGCCCATGAGCAGAAAGCATTCCCGCGGTGTAATGTTCCTGTAGGGTGCCTTCTGCTTAATGCTGCTATAGTATCTGATAATGCCAGAGTTGGGATTCCTGTCCTGCTTTGTCGTTATTGTCTTTATCGTATCTTTGACAACTTTTATCCCATCAAACACAATATCATTGTCCATGAGGATTTTTCTGCGGGAAGGCGTATAAAATGGATTGCTCTCTTCAGCTTCGGATTTATAGATTTCGTTTGCATAATCTGTCCGAAGGTAATCAGATAATGGACTCACCGCAGGATCGATGTACTTTTCAAGGTCATTGCTCTCGAAGTAATTACGCAACATGTCCTGCTTCACAGAATCCTCGCATAGTACACTCAGCATGAATGTTCGTTTCCGCTCTTGTGGAACTCCGAAGTTAAGCGCATTCAGAGTGTAGATTTGATTCACATAGCCTAAGTTTTCCAGGGTTTTTTGCCAATCCGTGAAATCCCCATTGTGCGTCCGCGAGAGAATATTGCTTACATTCTCCATCAAAAGGAATCCCGGCAGCCTTTTGTTAATCTGTTTGTGCTCCAGCATGATTCTTTCAACTTCCCAGAGCATACCAGATCTGTTGTTTGCGTTTCTGCTTATACCACTCATATTGCCATGCCAAGACCCCGAAATGGACAAGTCCTGGCATGGAAAGGAGTATGTGAAGACATCAACTTCATTCGGAACGTCTTCTGCTGTTACACCTGTAATATCTACAAGATTCTTCGTTCTTCTGATAGCGTACATAATTCCACGCAGTGCTTCTTTTGAGAGTACCTTCAGTGAAGTTTGTGACGCTGGTTTTTTGCCATCAACACTGACCCCCATTTCCAGTAGTGTATGTACCAACTCTGGCTTGCTCATAAGACCAATGTCGTCACTCAGTTCCTGCATCCCATTGTGGATAATATCATAGGCGTAAGTTGCATTGATGTCCCATTCGATGGTAGCTGCAATTTCAAATTCAGCTCCAATATTTTGCAACGCCTTGGCCTGACTACCGATTCCGCTGAATGCCTCAACTACTCTAAGCACAGATAACTTAACACCTTCCTGTCTCCGATTTATGCAGAAAACCCTTCGTCCTGAACTTTCGCGAGAATATCCAATATGACCGCTGATTGCTTGTCTGACGGGACCTTGCCCCTGTCAATTTCCAAAGCGATTCTCAGTATGCTCATTTCTTTCTCATTAAGCAACTTCTTGTCAACCGCAAAGAGCGCCACTTTTTTCCAGTAATCAGACCCTTTGTTCACGACTTCAACAGTCAGTTCCATTCCACTCTGCATCTTCTGCTCTTTCACACTAAACCTGTCTTCGTCCTTCACTATATCCAGATATGCAAGTGCGTTTTCAATGTTCGGACTGAGTTCATATTTGCTTTGCTTGCAGTCATCCCAGCACTTTTCTCTTTTACACCACTCAGTTACGTTCATGACAGGACGGCTGTCATCCGTAATCAGTTCGAACACATGTTTGGCAATACTAGTCACTTGCGTTTCCAGCTCTTCGCTCAAAGCCTGTTTCATCCATATGGCGTTTCGGTCAAGAATCCTGCCGGGCCATTTTTTGGATATCAGATGATTAAGATATGAAATGGTATAGACAATAATATTCGCACGATACCCGCTTTCATACCAAGGTTGCTTAGGTATCACTCGCTCAAGGTACTTGTAGATAATCAGAACAGCAGTCAGATTCTTAAAGTATTGATCGTTGAACCCGAGAGGCTGCTTTTCCCATTCGCTGACTATTGTTTCAGCCCATTTCTTGAAGCTTTTCTGAGCGCCTGCGCTGGCGACGTGTGGAAGACCTCGCCAAGCGTTCTCAATTTTGGCAAGCGTGGTTTTATCAAACAGCTGCGATTTGGGATTCATCTGCATAAATGCTTTTTTCTGAGCGAGTGTCATCTTCCCCTGCTCGTTCTCGTACTGACCTCTTGCCCTCTCATAGAACCAGTGCGTTTCATTCTGAACACCGGGGGCAGCCGGAGCCCAGAGCCGCCTTGATATTTGCTGCATGCGGATATTAAACTCATGATTGGAGAAGAAATCAGCTTCACTCACCTTATTCTGGCTGTTGGCGTAACGGGATATGTTCGGTACAATCTCACTTGCAGTCTCGTTATCATCAACCACCGTCAGCTTCATTGGCACAAAGACGCCGTCCAGTGTAGCCTTGTCTCTAAATCTTGTGCTTGAAAGTGAAGCGGTGGTCTGTCCACCATTCACTATCTGTAGATTCTTTATCTTTGTCAGGTAAATCTGTCCGCCAACTACGTCAAGTGAAACCTCCGACGCAGTCGCGGCAATTCCGTTATTGTAAGCAAAGAACAGGTTGCGTTCATCACTGAGTATTGTTTTCCTGATGCCCTTGTTCACATTTCCCCTTGCGCTCAGGTAGGTTCTTACGTTTCCCTCCAGCAGATGGCTGCCGTATAAATCATATATATCAGCCAACAGAGAACCAGGAAGTACGCTCAAATAGCAGCTTACATGGTTGACGGAAACAGAATTTGCCTGAAGACAAGGAATACCGTTTTTCAAAAGTATCCCAAAGTCAATTTCTACAGGTTCATGGCCATCCCCGGTGTCAAGCATGCGATGAAGACGAACAACATCCCATAGATGGTACTCACAAGGAATACCCGTAATATCATCCTGTTCAAAGACGCTGATCTTCCCGCTCATTTCCTTATCTGTAATGATGAAGAACTTCAGTTTGCGAAGCTCGTTGCGCATACTGTATAATAAATCTACAAGATCAAAAGCGGGTGTGCTGATTTCCACTTCATCCCGGAGTCGTCCGGATATACTATCCTCAACAATTACCCTGAGGCGACCAAACAGATTCAGCGCTTCCGTCTGAGTTAAAGTGGTATTCTTAGATTCCCCGTGATAATCCGCTATTATCAAAGACATGCTGCTGTCATAGTCATCGAAAGTATAGGCATCCAACTTATACTTGCGTCGCTTGGACATACCAGTGTAGTAACTGATGTTATAATCATCAAATACTTCCCCGTTTACCAAGCTGTCGCAGGTAACCTGCACAAAAGCCTCAGGAGTTCCAATGTTCTCTGCGGCTGCAACCGCCTTGATGTTCTCGAGATAGTTCTTTCTAAACTCAGTGAGTTCCATATATCGTCTCTTCCTCCATCATAAAGCCCGCAATCTCAGTAAGAGCAAGATCATATCTCACCCTCACAACGGCATTGGGGAGTGACTCCGGCAGTATTTTGGGGAATTCCTGATTAACCAAATATCGTCTGGTGTCTTTGTGGATATAGAATTTTTCCGCATACTCAACATGGTCCGCGTATCCAATAGTCGCCAGCTTTGATTCAAATTCATAGAAAGCGCTTGGGCTTGACTTCAGCATTTCGCGAAAACGACCAATCAGACCCGCGAGTGAGAAACCATCAGCATCAATTGTAGATGTTGGATCTACACTGAGCACGGCAAGACATCCGTTATGCTCCGATGCAAGCTGTTGAGCGGAGGTTATTGTCACCGTCAACTTGCTGTGTGCCACCGTTTTTACTTCAGACCAAGTATCCGCAAAAATAAAGTCCTTTTCAGAACCATCCGGACCAAGCCATGAAGAGAACACCTCATCCCAGCTCATCATTGGATGCAGGTACTTTTCAGCATACAGGAGTTCTCCAATCAATCCTTTGATGGTCTCTTCCGGCAGAAGTTGACTTCCTGCTTCCAGCAGCTCTTGCCATTTCAGATAACGTGCAACAAATATCTCAATGGCTTCTGCCTTTGTGCTCGCTTTTCTGGAATATTCTATCAAATCCCAGCACAGATGGGTAAATACCTCATCCGAATCGCTGCGCAGCAGTCTTATGCGAATCGCCCATTTGCCATCATTCCTTACTCCCTTTTGTATGGACAATGACCTGCAAGAGTTGACCTTCGACGGTTCTTTCTCTGAAACGATCAGTAGCTCGCGACGCTTGTCCATGTCTCTGCCAATAAATATATCCAGTATATGCCTGTCGTCCACCCTTTGAAAGAGCGTTTCTGACGGTGGGATTTCACTCCACTTGTCAACAAATTCCTCAATTTTCATCATCTTCATCTCCATCCAAGTCCGGCTCAATAGCGGTTGGCATCAAGCTGGTTTGTTCAACTATGTTCATTTTGTAGCGGATTTTTTCTTCATTCGCCTGTGTGCGCGGAAATCCAAGCCCCAGCCCGATGATGGTTTTTCCTTTAAGAGAAAGGTAAGATTTCTGGTCTGTTTGCTGCGGATTGCACATCATGATGTACACAATTAAAATGGGTTGCTCTGTGTAGCGAAGATATATGTGATCAGGTACTCTGAGTTTTTTGTCTGCCCTGAACTCACTTTTGCTAATCAGGTATTCCTTGTACGCTTCATAAGCAGCAGCCTGCTTTGGTTTAGGCAGAATGATCCCAACAGTGCCGATTGACCCAACTCGAGAATTATTGCCGGACACCCTGATGCAGCCATGCTGAATAAGCATCCTTCTCATAGTTCGCTTGATTTTGAACCCCGCATAGTCAACGATCTCATCATCGCCGCCATTGGGCACATATATAAACCAGTCACCCAATCCATGCTTGTTTTTCTCTATGTAGCTCCCTATTTCCCTCGCGCCAAAGACAAGGTGACCAGGATGTGATGCAAAATCCTTAATGAAATCAGCAATTCTTTCGCTTGGAACTTTGCTGAAGAGTCGTCCTTCGGCATCTGAAGCAACGAAATCAGCTCTGATCTGTTGAAGAAATGAGATTGTATGTTTGTTGTTATACTCAATGGTGCTGGTCATTAACCAAGGTGTTTCCACGAGCTTTCCGCTCAGAGAAATCCATCTTTCAAGCGGTTTTGCAGTTCTCATTTTGTTGGCGGCGGTTATCATAAGCGTGTCAGGATGCTCAAGAACCTTCAGACCAAACTCTGAAGGTGTTTGGTCCAGTTTGTTCATGTACAGAATTTCGCTTCGCAGTTCATCACAGGCTTTGTTGATAAACTCAAACCATTCAATGGTACGTTCAGTCATCCAGATTCGGAATATGTCATCATAGCCAGGGCGATAGCCAAACCATCTTCCCATTTGAAGAAGTGTATCGTACATCTTGGACTCTCTGTGGAAGTAACTTACGCAAAGTCCTTCCAGCGTTATTCCTCTTGACAAGCTGTTTCCGCCAACGACAATAATGCGGTAGCCATTATCTTCATAGGGTTTGTAATCAAGGCGCTGCAGTCCTCTTGATTTGGTTTTCGTGTTGACCATGGTTACCTTGACGGGTAAAGTACTCTCCGTCATCAAGGGCAGAATCTCCTCATACTCCTTACCAGTTTTCAGGTCAAGGCCTGTTGAAGTCCAAATATCATTAAGGAAGGCAATCGACTTGTTCTTCAGCGCTGACGAGCTGTCAAGCTTTGAGTATGCTTTGATATCCTTTTGCAGCCGGTCTACATAGACATCGACCAAATCATATGTGGTTTCCTGCGGAAGTGTGTAAGGGCTGACATTTATCAGCATGGATCTATGGTCATTGGTAATGCCCCGGCAGTCCCGAACAACATTGCACAACAGAAAATAACCGATTGATTTTTGAAGGCTTCCCGGCAGGCTGATAACAGTGTGGTTAGACTTCTCTGAGGACGAAAACACGGCATCAGCATCATTTATGGATTCAATGCTGTCAGCCAATCGTGCATTTTCGCCAAATATCGATCCGCTGCCAATGTAGTTGTCAGGCGGTGAGAGCGAGTATATGAAGTCACTTGGGAACAGGTCTTTGATGGTTTCCTTGTCATCATCAGGATTGATGAAGATGTTCGCAAAAGGTGTTGCCGTCACCGCGACATAGGTGCTCCTCTGAAAGAGGTTCAAGATCTTGCGAATTGCCAGATTTACAGCTGCCGGATCCAGTTCTGGCTTTTTCGTGTTTACCGATGCATTGTCAGCTTCATCATCAATCAGCAGCAAGGGAGCAGTGATGCTGTCACTTGCCGTATCCTTATATGAGTTGCTTATCCACGCAAGAAGATTTTTCAGCACTGTGGTATTCTTCTTGACAACAAAAATAATTGGCTCATTCAGTGACTTTGCGTTAAAATTGTGTGCTTGGAGTTTCTTTACATCAAAATCGCTGATTATGTCAGTGAGGGGAAATGCAGTTCTTCGTTTATCAAAAAGCCCGACACCAACATATTTCTTCTCAATATCCTTGTCCAATGCGTTCCGGCTGTTCAGCCCGACAAAACCCTCATCCACTCTTTCCTGTGTCTGTTTCCTCAGTGCTTCCAGTGTGCCGCTGAGGAGTATAATTAATTTGTATCCAGCATCAGCAGCCTTATTGATTAGGGCAAGATAGGTAGATGTTTTCCCTGACTGGATGTCTCCCAGCACTAGGCCTTTTCGTTTCCAGCCGCGGGCATCCTGGGGATCACCCATCATATCAAGGATTTCGTCCCCGTCTTTGTCCAATGTACTCACAACATTATCGGCCCAGTGTTTTGCTTCCAACAGGTAGCTCTTGTATCGGTCCCAGTAGTATTCCTCAATTTCGGCTTTGCGATGTGCCAGCCATGGTTTGTAGGTGTTCTGATCAACAATTTTTACGCCAACATCCATGCTGATGAGAAGCCTTGCTTCTAGAATTTTCTTGATTTGATCCTTCTCATCTTCTGTCAGCGGATTCTTCAGATACTCCTGAATATTGGATACCTCATTGATTGCCTTAACCAGCTCTTCTTCTGATGGTGTGCCGGATGTTTTTTGCCGCAGGATGAGCGCAGCCCAATCACACAATGCGGAAATCCCCAGTTTGCTCATTTCCGAACCTCCTCAATATAGGTGCTCATTTCTTCCTTATAGTTGCAGAATGGCTCACAAACAAGCAGCTTTGTCAGCAGCTCCTCCTTTTGTTCAGCAGTCTCCGCTGAGCGCAGGAGTATTTGAAGCTGCTGCTGAATAGTGGCCAGTTCCGAACTGCTACTGTCCCTAGCAATTTTCTTTTCGTTAAAAATGTCATTGTGAAGCCGGTTGATTGGAAAATTCGCAGCAATGGAGTTTACATACTCGTCCAGCAACTGCTTAGCTTCATCGCTGATCATCTCCGAAAGCTTCTCATAAACAGGGTATTCATCGTTCAGCTCGTAACGGACCCCTTCTCTGGTTTCCAATACATTCCACACATGTGTAATATCGTCTTTAGTTTCTTTCTTGCCTCGGAATGTATAGGTCCGTTTGCTGCCTTCAACAATTTTTCCAAGGATTTGCTTAAGGCGTACCTTGACTATTTCTGGTGGAATAGCGGTTGATTTTTTCACATCAAGAGTCCAAAGCGCATCCAATGTGTTTGGAATATCGATGCGGACTCTTGCGAGTTTTGAGAACTCATCCATCTTTGTCATCCGGAACCATGTTCCCCAAATGAGCAACCGCTTGTTCCGATAAACATAAAATCCCTGCAGACTCCTCAGTCCGTCTTTTCCACCATATTTCTCAAGCTCCAGTTGTGTCATCTTGGATGGATGCGGCAGTACAACAGGCCATACAGTAACAACACTATTGTGCTGGGGGACCTCAATCCTCTCCATGTCCATCAAAGGTTGGCTCTTTGACACAAAAAACGGATCAAAGCCAGTCAGTGGGTCGCGATTCATGGATATCCTGACATGATTCGAGACGTCACCACCCGGCAAAAACCTGTGAAAAACCAAGGCCAGATGCTGGTTCACCTCGTCCATTTTATCCGTCAGGGCTTGTTCGGAATCCATTTCACCAGCAAACACCCTGTCCAGGCGCTGCCATACAACAAGAGTTCCGGAGGTTTGAGTATGCAGTTGTTTGTACATCGGAAGCGACTGCAAACGTTCTCCGTTAACTACAGACAGGCTCCACTTGCCAGTTTGCTTAATGTAATCTAAGTCCCAGCATCGTGCACTGACAGTATCCTTGCTCTTGGATGCTACAGTGAGGCGTCTGCACTGAGACAGGGAGGCGGTCTTCATGCCAAGGCCATAGCGGCCCAAATCATGTTCATCTCTTGTTGCTGTTGGATCGTTGCTGCCATAGCGCATGGACTCTGTTAACACATCTGCTTCCATCCCATGGCCATCATCAAGAATTGCAATGTAAGGCTCAACAGTCGACTCATATTCAATTTGAACGTTTTTGGCGTTAGCTGATATGCTGTTGTCAATAATGTCTGCAATTGCCGATTTCAGTGAGTATCCTATTGCCCTTGTTGATTCAATCAGCATCGGTGCATACGGCGTCAGTTCAATATCTGGCATTGTTGCCCTCCCAAGTCAATCCTTATGGCAGCTTAGTTTCAGCACAAAACTTCCCAGCTGTTGCCATGAACAAACCGCTTTTGCATATGTGTCGTGCTCTTTAGCCTGTTGTATTTCGCCTGCCAGCTTACTCTTCTTTCGTGTAATCAGAATCTTCAGACAGCATTTTTGCGTTCGCCATAGCAATTACTCAAATTGCGTTGATACAGGAGCAGTCTTGGCTCAATATTCATCCAGAACGCACATCGGCAGGGAATCCACACTATTACATATAGAATACACAAAAAAAGAGCACCTATGATATCTAATGGGTATCCCGAAAATCTGGGACAAACAGCACCGTTCCCGGACACTGGTTGTCCTTACATCCATTAACTAATCATCGGTATTTTTTATTATAGATCAAATCAGCAGCAAATTCAATGTTTTTTCGGCAGTCAAGGTTTGACAAAATAGAAAAGCGAAGAAAAGGCGAAGCTGTGGATATGCCCGGAACATACGAAGTACAATAGGTATGCTGAATAACTGCAAGGTTTAGAGAATCATAGCCCAACACAGCTGTCAATAAAAGTATGAGCGCTACTCTATATGCTGCGCCCATGCTGCCAAATTACTTATAGAGAGGTGCTGGATCATCTATTCTTCAACTTTAATTTTCAAATCATCTGCTTTATATCCACAAACGGCAAGCATTTTGTAGCATAGTACAAAAGTATCCCGGGCACTTCTGTTGACCTCCACATAGACACCACAGCCCGACACATATCTGGGCCTTATCTTATAGCACTTTAATTTATCATAGCGCATAACCGTCATGCGCGAACCACGCTGCGATATCAGCGCGGGAGACCGTAACATAGGGGACAGTTCTATGTGTTCTGCCTATGACGCAAGGATCTTTCGTACTCTGGCCAGACTGATGCCAGTCAAGCAGCTGATCTGCCGAAGGGAAGCGCCGGACTTTCGTATCCGCATGATTGCCTTGCCTTGCTTGCTGTCAGGCAGTTTCAAAAAGTCCTCCGTATTAGCTGCACCGGCGGCCTTGTTCATCCTGAGGAGTGCCTGCTCATCCGTGATGCCTCTGGAGGCTGTCTTTCCGAAGAGCTGAAGGCAAATGCACTTATCCAGTAGACCTCATCTCTTTCCAGTGACCTCACGTTCAAATGATTCTATAACGGGAGAATAGTACCTCACCTCGCCCGCCTTGCGCGCCTGTTTGGCTTCTTCCAATGTATCATAAACGCCCAGATTGATCTGCCGCTTTCGAAGGGTCAAATAAGCCCGATAGCGGCCCGAATGGTTGAGTGCCACGCCGCGCACACCAGTGGTAGAGTTTCGATTAGGCCTGTCGCTTCTGATGGCACAGATAACCGTGCCTTGATGACGCATGGCATTTCTGGTCTCTCGGCCTAATTGTCGCTCTGCATCCATGAAGCGGATACGTTCCTTTGTGATGCAGCCGCAGGAGTGCGTGACACCTGATCGCAGATGGCGGGTCAATACACGCTTTGTGCCGCCACAGTCGCAGCGGCAGAGCCAGCGGCCATCTGCTTTAGATACAGCCACCAGACGTCCAAATCGTTGGCCGCTAAGATCAAGCACTCGTCCCATAGCTGCTCCTCCTCTTTGCGCCTGCGATATCTCATACCATTCTCAAACATTAATGCTTTGATGCGGTGGATCTTTTCCGCCCTATCTTTGTCTCATTCAGTCGGCGTAGGCTGCGACTACGCCTTCTTCTCTCGACTTTGATATGACGAAAAATCTCTCTTCGCATCGGCGCATTACTGTTTTCAAATAGTATCATATCCATATCGCAGCTGGACATTCGAGCAAGATCAAACTGTCTAAAGGAATGCAGTCTTCTATTAGTAGATGCGTGAATGATACCTATATCACCATAATGCTTAGTTCAACTCATAATGTCAACCAAAAATAGGGATATGCAGGAATTTGCAGAAATGGGCAAAACTGCATTTGTCTGGGTATACTATGACCCAAATAAAAAAGCGGCATGCGCCAACCGCATGCCACCTTTCCCCCTTAATAGTTATCCACAGATTTCCCTTTGAACACGACGCCTTGAGATGAGGGAGGCTACGACCCTCGCAAGCTCAATCGTCGCCGGTCTTCATTCGCAGGGGCATTGCCCCCGCAAGCTCAATGGTCGATGCGCATCGCAGCCAGTGCCTGCTTGCGCTTCTCCCTTTCGCGTGACTCCTATGTCTGCTTTCATCGCCCACTGGGCGCAGCAGACTTCGTCCCCCGCACGGCTCGTTTCGACCCCCGCAAGCTCAGTCGTCGCATGCCTTCATTCGCAGGCGCTCACTTGATCTGCTCGCTTCGCTTGACTCCTACATCTGCCTGATCCCGCTACAGGCGGCGGTAGATTCCGTCCCCCCTTCGCCCGCCTTCATCCCGCACCGCGGGCGGCAGATTCCGTCGCCCAGCTTGTCACTGCTTCGGCGGTACTCGTCGGTCGCATCAGCCACGGGGGCGGGCATGTCATAGTCGCTCTCTTCTATCATCCGCAGGCTCTTCTACGCGTACTTTATCATGTCGGACAGCCACTGTTCGCATGTCATCAACATGCGCGGAAGGTGATAGAAGCCTTTCCATTTGCCGCCTTTGAGGCCGAACACGGGCGTGCCTTGCCGATCAAGATACCCGTACCATTCGCCGCCGACGCGGTCTGAAAAATGCTCAAAGCTGTAGTCATGCAGCTTTTTAAACCAATCCTCATGCAGGGCGCTGCCCGTCAGCCTGGCAGCCAGCAGCATGGCATTGATCGCTTCGTTATGCACCCACCAGAGTTTCATGGTGGATTCGATCTTGTCCGTGGGGTAACCCAGATAGTCCTGATAATAGAAAATACCGCCGAACTCCTTATCCCACCCGCTTTCGACACACCAAAGCATGATGTCCGCCGTATCCTCCACCATCTTTTGGTCATTCAAAATGGTATTGGCGATGTCCATCACGAACCAGAGGATTTCCAGCGCATGCCCGGGGTTCAGCAGCCGTCCCTCCATCACCTCCAACAGACGCCCGCCGTCGGGCAAAACGCGCTCAAACACGCGTTTGCGGTTTCTGTCCACATGGCGGTCAAAAAAGATGTCCAGATTTTCGCGGATGACGGGCATCAACTCGTCATCGGGGACGAGGCCGCGCAATTCGCGCGCCATCATCATCTGGATCATCGGGAAGGCCATGCCGCTGAGGCTGCGCGCAGCCGCGATTTGCTTGGTCCACACACCCTTGGGGTTGTCCTTGCGCTGCTGAACGCGGCGGTAAATCGCCAACGCCTCCTCTTGCGCCTGCTTATCGCCGCTGGCTCTAAAATACTCAGCAAAGGCGATGCACATAAAGCAGTCAGCAAAAATGTTGTAGGGCACGGTCAGGGGGCTGCCCTTCCTGTCCAGAGAAAAATAAAAGTCCCCGTTTGGGGCGCGGCCATGCGCGCGCATAAAGTCTACGCCCAGTTTGGCGGCCTCCAGCCACTCGGGCCGGGCACCATAAACGGAGCAAAGTTTGGAAAACATCCAGATCTCCCTGCCCTGCATCCAGGAATACTTATCGGTATCAAACACCGTGCCGTTTCTTTCCAGACAGGAAAAATATCCGCCGTATTCGCGGTCGGGCGAGTTGTTCAGCCAAAACGGGATGACCGAGTCAAACAGCTCGTTTTTGTAAATCTGTTGGTAGCCAGTCATGTCTGCTTTATTCATACGATTTCCCCTCTGTTTACTTGACAGCGCCCGCCGTCATGCCTTTGATAAAGTACTTGGACATAAATAGATACATGATGAGCATTGGCACAATAGCCATGCTTAAGCCTGTAAACAGCAGCTCCCACTTGGTGGAGTGCTGGCCGATAAACGAGGAAAGCCCGACCGGCAGGGTTTTCAGCCGGTCGCTTTGCAGGAATACCAGCGGGAAAAAGAACTCATTCCAGATGGGCACGGCATTGTAAATCACAACAAGGGCAACGGAAGGCATGCAGATAGGCATCACGATCTGGCTGTAGATCCTCAGCTCGCTGGCGCCGTCGATGCGGGCTGCCTGTTCAAGCGCCGCCGGAATGGTTTTCATAAAGCCCGAAAGGATAAACACCGTGGACGGGATGCCCATCGCGATAAACACAAAGATGACCGACAGCGGATTGTCCATGATGCCAAAGCCCTTGACGATCTGAAACAGGGGAATGACCGCCGCCTTCAGCGGCAGCATTATGCCGCTGAGGAACAGCATATAGAGCATTGTATTGCCTTTAAACGCGTAACGGGAGATGCCAAACGCGGCCATAGAGCCAAACATCACCACAAAAACCATGGAAGCCACCGTATAGTACAGGCTGTTCAAAAAGTACACGCTGAAGCCCTTGTCCACCCAGACAGAGACGTAGTTGGAAAAGTCAAAGCCGGAGGGCAGTGAAAAGGGGAACCGCATAATGTCGCGTGTTGACTTGAACGAGGATATGATCATGCTAAACAGCGGATATATAATGAGGATGACATAGCTGATCATGACAAGCTGCATCAGCACGATAAAAATCCTCTTGCCAAAGGACGCGAAGCGGAACCGCATGGTATTCATTACATCTCCACCTCCTTTGACTTGGTGATCATAATGGAAAGGAGTGAGATGCTGAAGGTCATCAGATAGATGACCACCGCAACCGCGGAACCGATGCCGATCTCGGGCGCGCCCGAATCAACCGAACCAAAGGCGGTCCGGTAAAAAAGCGTGCCGATGGTGTCGGTGGCGTAGTTGGGCGCGCCGTCCAGGCCTGCCATGGTGTAGACCTGTTCAAACACATTCAGGCTGCCGATGACCGTCAATACTGTGATGATGGTAACAGAGGGCACAATCAGCGGAAACACAATACGCTTGAACATCTGCCACTCGTTTGCGCCGTCAAGGTAAGCGGCCTCCGTGCACTCGGAGGGCACATTGTTGATCGCCGTTAAAAACACCAGCGACGGGAAGCCCACCCAGCGCCAGATATTGACCAGAATGATGGCGTATGTGGCCGTACCGGCATTGCCAAGCCAAGCGCTCGCGTATTTTCCAAGGCCAATCAACTGCAGCAGCGCATTGACCAGGCCGTTGGGGCGAAGGTACAGCCCCCACAGAAAGCCCACCGCCGCGATGGAAAACAGCACGGGGATAAAAAAGATGCGGCGGTAAATTTGGCTTCCGGCAATCTTCCGGCTTAACACATAGCCAAATAGAAGCCCCATGAGGTTCTGCACCAGCATGGTGACCGCAAACCACCTGGCATTATTGCCCAGCGCGTTGGAAAAGCGCTGCTGATAGGGATACGCGGTAAACAGCCTTTTAAAATTATCTATCCCTACAAAGTCGTGTCGAATCAGCTGGTTCCAGCTGAACAAGCTGTTGAACAGCGACATAAAAAGCGGAAGCAGGATGAAAACAAAAACGATCAGGATCCCCGGGGTGACAAAAAAAGTGATCCACCCCGCTTTCTTTAATCTCTTTCTTATCTTCACGCAGGTTCCTCCGCTCTGTGATCATGATAAAAGAAGGGAGAGGGACCGTCCCTCTCCCTAAGGATCGAACTTACTTCTGGAATGGCTTGTAGTAGGTGGCAATGCCTTCCTGCACCTGTTTGCACACTTCTTCGGCCGTCAGGGTGTGCGTCATCAGCCCCTGCGCAGCCGCCTGGAAGAGGGAGGAGCCGGTTGGCTGGTTATAACGGAAGCCGACCAGGAAGATGTAAGGCGTGCTGTTCTTCTGCAGTTCGAGTACTTTGGCAATGAAGGGGTTGGAGGACACATCCACGCCGGGCACGGAGGAAACCATCGCCAGGTCAGTTACCACCTGCTTGCCATACTCGGGCGTCGCAAGGAATTTGAGGAACTTCAGCGCCGCTTCCTGCTTTTTGCTTGTGGCGGCGATGGCAAAGTTCATGTCCGCGTATACGGACACGTAGGCCGGGTCGGCTTCGGTTTTGCCGGGTACGGCGAATATGTCAAAATCAAGGTCGGGGTTTTGCGCTTTGAAATAGCCGGCTTCATAGGAACCGCCGATGAAGTGGGCGCTCATCTCATTGATGAAGCTTACCTGCATATCCGTGTAGGCAACGCCCTCGTACATGTTGGGCATATACGGCGCGAGCGACAGCATCGCGTCGACCGCGGCTACAAACACCGGATCCTCAAAGGTGGTTTCGCCGGTGATCACCTTGTTGTAGAAGTTGGTCCCGCCATACAGGGACGCGCAGCCGCCGCCAAAGAGGAATTCGCAGCACCAGCCTTCTTTGGTGCCGTTGGCCAGCGCATCGTATCCGGCCTTCTTGGTCGCTTCAAGGTTGGCTATGAATTCATCCCAGGTTTTGGGCACTTCAAGGCCCAGTTCCTGGTACACCTTTTTGTTGTAGAAGCAAAGCATCGTCTGGCTGAGAGCCGGCAGCCCGTACATCTTGCCATCGGTGATGGACCTGGCGCCCATGCGGGTGGATTCGGAGAAGTTGGCGAGTTCAGGCAGCAGGTCGTCCAGCGCCAGCATGTAGCCGGAATCCGCAAAGGTCTGCAGGCCGCCGTAAGCGCGGCTCATAAAGACATCGGGTGCGCTGTCGCCCGCCAGCGCGGCAGACAGGATCGTGTTGTACTCAGTGTTCTTGATGGGGTTTTGTACAACTTTAACATCCGGGTTCGCTTCCTCAAACTGTTTGATGATCTTGTCGTAGAAGCTGACGTCCTCAGGACGCCAGGTCCAGAACTGAATCTCGGTGACTTCCGCCAACGCGGGCAAAGCCACCATCGAAACGAGTATCACCGCTGCCAAGAAGAAACCTAACAACCTTTTCATGATGACACCTCCTGTAAAATTCAGGCAAGCGAAACCAGCCTGCCTTTTTGTATGAGTTTAGCATACCAAAAAACACATGATAAGTCAATATGATAAGGGCAGGAAGTTTTGCGGCCGCGGGAAAAACCGGTGAAGAAACGCGGATGGATGAAGCCTTCGCCAATGAGCGGGCCTGCGTCCGCCGCGGCCTTGACGCGCGTTCACTTTCCCTTTCTTTGCCAGTTAGTCATCAGGCTCCAGATCAAAAAGCTTGCCGGGATTCATGATGTTGTGGGGGTCAAACGCGCGCTTGATGGCGCGCATCAGTTTCATCTCGACCGGGTCGGTCAGCCACGCCATGTACTTCTTGCGCTTGATGCCGATACCGTGCTCGCCGGAAATCTTGCCGCCCAGACTGCGCACCGCCTCATACAACTCGACCAGGGCTTTTTCCTCGACCTCGTACCACTCGGCCATGGTTGAGTCAGGGTTCTTGACCAGTGTGGTGTGAAGGTTGCCGTCCCCCGCGTGGCCGTAGGTCGGCATGGTAATGTTGTACTTTTCGGAGATGGCTGCTACCATCGGGATGAGGGCGGGTATGGAGCCGATGGGTACTACAATATCTTCCAGGCTCTGGTGGGGAGAGTATACCTTGAACGCCTCAGCGATATTGCGCCGGACGGACCACACGCGCTCCTGGGTGGTGTAGTTGTCCGCGACGTATACCTCGATCGCGCCGCTCTTCATCAGCAGTTCCCCGATGCGCTCCGCGTCAGCATCCACCTGATCCTGGTTGGTGCCGTCCACCTCGATGAGCAGCATGGAGCCGGCCTGCTGATAGGGCAGATGTTCGTTGAGATAGTCGCAGGATGTGTGCACACTGAGCTTGTCCATGAACTCGATTGAGGTGGGCGTGATACCGGCCTTGGAGAAAATGATGGGGACGGCCGAGATAGCGGTCACCACGTCCTCAAACAAGACCAGCAAATCGGACTTGAACTTGGGCAGAGGCGAGAGCTTGATGATGGCCTTGGTGACGATGCCCAGGGTTCCTTCCGAGCCGACGATAAGCTTCTTGATGTCATACCCGGTGACATCCTTGACGTTCTTGCCGCCCAGGGTGACGATCTCACCCTCGGGCGTGACCAGTTCCAGCCCCATGATGTACTGACCGGTCACGCCGTACTTGACAGCCTTGCCGCCGCCGGCGTTCTCGGCGATGTTGCCGCCGACAAAGCAGGATTCCAGGCTCATCGGATAACCCGCGAAAAACAGTCCATGCTCGGCCACCAGCCCGTTGATCTCATTGGTCACAATGCCCGGCTCCACAACGATCATCATATTGGCGCAGTCGATCTCCAGCACTTTGTTCATCTTCTCCAGTGACAGCAGGATACCACCGAAAATGGGGATCGCGCCGCCTGATAATCCCGAGCCCGCGCCGCGGGGGGTTACGGGGATCAGGAATTTGACCGCCAGCCTCACGATTTGGGCGACCTGCCCGGCGGTGGCAGGAGTGACCACCACCGCAGGCATGTGGCCGTATTGGTCGGCGGGCGTCTCATCGTGGGAGTAGGGCTGCATCTTTTCCTCATCGGTGAACACGCTGCGCACCCCGACGATGGCCTCCAGCTCCTTGATGACGTCTTGTGTAACCTGTCCGTATTTCATATCCGAACCTCCCGCGACAGTTTTTCGTTCAATAACGGCAGGACCTCAAACAAGTCGCCAACAATGCCAAAATCCGCCACCTGGAAGATGGCGGCATCCTCGTTGTTGTTCACGGCGACGATGATGTCGGAGGTCTTCATGCCGGCAAGGTGCTGGATGGATCCGGAAATGCCTACGGCGATGTAAAGCTTGGGGGTAACGGTCTTGCCGCTGAGTCCCACCTGCTGGGGATACTTGGCCCAGCCGCGGTCCACTGCGTCGCGCGAGGCGCCAACCATACCACCCAGGTGTTTGGCCAGACGGTGCAGCAGGATGAAGTTTTCGCTCTTCTTCATGCCGCGCCCGCCGGAGACGACGATATCAGCTTCCTGGATGTTGACGTCCTCATCCTTATCCACGCGCACGCCCAGCTTCCTTACACGCCTGTCCAGCCACTCCTCACGCAAAAGCACATGCTCGATCCCTCCTTTTCGGGAGAGGTCCTTTTCCAGCGGCCGGGTGGACTTGGGCCGAACGGTGGCCATCTGCGGCCGGTGGTTTGGAGACTTGATGGTTGCCAGGATATTGCCGCCGATAGCCGGCCGGGTCTGGAGCAGGTCATGCGTCTTCTCATCAATCGCAAGCCCGGTGCAGTCTGCGGTCAACCCAACGTGCAGCCGCATCGCGGCATGGGGCAACAGCGTGCGACCATTGAACGTTGCGGCCGCCAGCACGATCTCGGGGCGCCGCTGCCTGACCAGGCTGCAAAGCACGTTGCTATAGGTTTCGACGATGAAATCTTCCAGCTGTTCGTCACTGACGGTGATCACGCGGTCCGCGCCCCGATGGATCAGTTCCATGAGGTCTTCATCGGGGATAATGACACCGATGAGAACGGATACCAACTCGTCCCCCAGGTCGTCGGCGAGCTTCCTGCCGCGGGCGAGCAGTTCGAATGATACCGTCCTCAGCCTGCCTTCGTGTGCCTCAGCGATCGTCCATACGCCTTTGTGTTCCATGTCATCCTCCATAGATAATCTCTTTGGCCTTGAGAAAGTCAACCAGCTGGTCTACCGCTGACTCCAGGCCTTGCTCATCCGTTGGCTTGAGGATGGTGCCGCCGCGGGTCACCTTGGGAGTCTCGATCTTGATCACTCGGGTTGGGGAGCCTTTCAGGCCAACCTTGTCCGCCTCGACATCGAGGTTCCCCATGTTGAACACAGGGATCTGAGCGGCTCGGGCACGTTGTTTGCCGCGCAGGGTGGGCAGGCGGGGGAAGGAGATCTCCTTGACCACTGTCAGCAGGGCCGGCAGTGGCATCTGAAGCTTTTCATAGCCATATTCCGTCATGCGCCAGACGACGATCTCATTCTTCGCGGGGTCGAGTGACTCGATGCCGCTGACGTAGGTGGCGAGCGGCACATCCAGCGCCGCCGCGATGTTGGGACCCACCTGGCCGGTGTCGCCGTCCGTAGCGCGCTCGCCGCACAGGATGAGATCAAAAGCGCCAAGTTGCCGGATCGACTTGGCAAGCACATATGAAGTGGACCATGTGTCCGCGCCGGCGAAGGCCCTGTCGGTGATGAGCACCGCATCGTCGCAGCCCATCGCGATCGCTTCCTTCAGCGCCTTCTCGGCATTGGGCGGTCCCATGGAGATGACGGTCACCTTTCCACCATGCTTCTCCTTGAGCTGGTTAGCAGTCTCGATGGCATACAAATCAAGTGGGTTGATGATGCTCTCCACGCCCTCGCGGATCATGGTCCCGCTCACCGGATCCATCTTCACGTTACTTGTTTCGGGCACTTGCTTAATCGTTACAATTATATTCACATTTTAACTCCTTCTTCATTACTGCTGGTGACCCTGTTTTCCAAGCGCTCTCCCTGATGCTTAAAAGTTGGGAGATGCTCAAAGCCCTCATCGAAACAAACATACAAGCCAATGGATCCATGATGTCATGAGGAAGAAGGCTCATCATTGTTTAAACAGGTAAGTTCGGTATCACATCAGCGATTTTATATGGCTGATCGTATCGCTTGCCCCCATTGACAAAAATGAGATGTCATCCCCGCAGCTGAGCACGCTGATGCCCCGGTTGATCCACTCTTTTATCGACGCCTCCTCATTGGGGGCGAGCGATACGCCAAAGGGCATTTTCTTCTTCAGGCAGACATTGGCGATCCTATCGTAAGCCTGCATGATGAGAGGGTCCCGTGTTTCTCCCAGAATGCCCAGCGAGCCTGACAAATCCTTTGGCCCGACGATGAGCAAATCGATGCCCTCAACATCACATATGGCTTCCAGGTTGTTGACCGCCTGGATGTGCTCGATCTGGATGATCTTCAGTATTTGCTCAGCTGAAGACTCTATGTACTGCGCTGAGGGGATCGCACCGTAGTGACAGGCCCGTCTGGGTCCATAGCCGCGGATCCCGTTTGGGGGATATGTGCAGGAACGAACAAAATCCCTGGCTTCCTGCGCTGTATTGACCATGGGCGCGATGATCCCGTCCGGACCCATTTCCAGTATCGGCTTGGCGAGGACGGCGTCGTTCCAGGCAATCCTTACAAAAGACGCGGCCCCGGCAGCGTCAAGGGCCACAATGTGCTGAAGGATGTCCGCGCTGCTGAATGGACCGTGTTCGGCGTCTATCCAGATAAACTCATAGCCATGATACGCCAGCACCTCAGAAATTGCAGGATCGGTCAGAAAAGCATGACCGCCGATGATCAGTTTGCATTCGGCCATTTTCCTACGAAACTCTATTGCCTTTTTCACTCCCATACCTCTTTCCCAATGCATTGTACTTGCCGGTTAGCAGCATCTTAGCATATGGAAGCGAGATTGGGTACATCTGCCGATATAAATCCGAGCGCGCCTGGCGCCCGCCTTTGATCCGCCTTTGTCTGATATCATACTGATCCGTCCATGGATGAACTCGATAAAACCCTCGCCCCGGGAGGCTGCATTTCCCGGGAAGTGAGGGCAATGGTCAGCCGTTTGTACACAGGCGCCGCACGAAACGCCTACTCCACAATACCGGTGCGCTCGATGCTTTCGGTGAAATGCCGCTGCGTGAACAGGTAGATGACCAGCAGAGGGCCCACAAAGATGAGCGCGCCGGCGATCTTGACCGCCATCAGTGCCACGGAGTAGACGCCGCTTGGCACGGTGATGGAAGCAAGCGCGTTGCCAAGCGTGCCGATCTTGGTATAGAAAAGGCCGGTCAGATAGTTTTCGTTCCAGTGCCAGACCATGGAAAAAAGGAACACCGTGATGCGCGCCGGCTTGGCCAGGGGGAACATGACCTTCAGGAACACTTTGTAGGCGCTGGCGCCGTCCAGGATGGCCGCCTCCTCCAATTGGGCAGGCAGCTTCTTGAAAAACTGCATATAAATGATGACAAACAGGCTGCCCTTGAGCCCGCCGCCAAACAGGGCGGGCAGGATGAAGGCCAGGGGGCTGTTGATGACGCCCAAGGCGCGAAACACCCATATCAGCGGCATGAACACCGTCTGCGGGGGGATGATGTAGGAGGCCATCAGGCATACAAACAGCGTGCGCTTGAGCGGAAACGAGAGGCGGGCAAAGGCGTAGCCGGCCACCGCGCAGGTGAACATCTGGATGAGGGCGGCGGGAAACGTGGTGATGACCGACACAAAAAGGTTGGAGCGCATCATCCCCTCCCACCAGTTACGCGTATCGGTGAACGTGGGAATCACCTTCATGGCATCCAGCGCGTAGCGGATATTGCTGAGGGTCGGGAACTGGGGAATCCATTTTGATGTGAGGTCGGTGATATCCGAAGCGCTTTTGAAGGACATGCTGATCATGTACAGCACAGGCTCAAGATACAGCAGGGCAAAGGCCGTCAGCAGCGCGTACAGCGGCAGCCGGCGCACATTGATGGCATGGCGCCGCAGGAAGGCGAGCGTTTTCTCCGATTTGACCACAGGAAATTTCATCACGTCTTCCCCCTTTTGTTCGAGCCGGCAAAGCCGAGCGATTTGCGAAAGAGGAGGGCTGTGACGCCCAGGATGAACAGCGTCAGCAGGAAGTAAAGCCACGCGATGGCGCTGGCGTAACCATAGCCGGTGGCCGCGCTTTTCGTGTGGAAGGTGATGACGCTGAGCACCGGGTTGAAGCTGGCCGTGAACTGGTCGACAATCGTATAGATGATGGAGATGAAAATGAAGGGCATCAGGCCAGGCAGCGTGATCGTCCACAGCACCTCCCACTTGCCCGCGCCGTCAATGCGCGCCGCCTCGTAGGTGCTTGGGTTGATCGACTGCATGCCGGCGATCAGCAGCAGCATCTGAACGCCCGAGTACCAGAGGATCACCAGGAAGTTGTCCAGCACCGTTTGCAGGGTGGTGCCCAGGGTGCCGCCGATGCCGGCGACAAGCGACTTTGCCGAGTCGCTTTGCAGAAAGCTGATGGTGCCCTGCCCCTGGCTGGTGAGGATGCTGATGAGCCCTCCGCTGGTAAGCACCACCGGCAGGAAGAAAATGGCCCGGTACGCGCCTCGGCCCGGGAACTTGGCATTGAGCAAAAGTGCCATGATCAGCGCGAACACCACAATGACCGGGATGATGATCAGCGACTGCTGCAGCGTCTGGAAAAGCTTGTTGGGGATCTCCGCGTCCTCCATCAGCGCTTTCCGGAAGTTCGCAAACCCCAGCCACTCCATGTTAAGCCTGTCGGTGACAAAGGTCACCTTGTTGAGCGCCATATACAGGCAGTACACCAGCGGAAACGCGGTGAAGGCGAGAAAACCCACGATCCACGGGGCGATGAAGCTGAGTCCCACGAGTTTTTGCTTACTCTCGTATGTAAGCCTACTGCGCACCCTTGTCACCTCCCTCAAGGACGATGAAGTCCTCCGCGTCCACCTTGCGGCCTTCAAACATCGTTGGTTCACCCGTAAAATTGACCAGCACGCGAACGCCGTTGCCATACGTAGTCAGCACCACACCGGGCACAAAAGCGGCATAGCCTGTGATGAAGCTGCCGGCGGTGCTTTCCCCGTAGCCCTGAAGGCGCGCGTATATGCGGACGATATCTTCTTTCCATTGGTCAAACTGCGTGCTGAAGTAGCGCGCGGATTGAGCGCGCTGGAGGTTTTCGGTAGGCTCATGGCTGACCGTAAAGCTGATGCTGCCGCCCCGCGAAACAGCCTCCAGCATCTGGCGCTGCGGCTCATAAAAGTCCATATAGTCGCCGTACACATAGTCCACCAGCCCGTGCAGGGCAATGGAGTAGAAGGGCACGCTTTCATCCAGGATGGACAGGTAGGAGTTGCTGGGCATGTAGGTAAGCGTCACCCCATCCATCAGGGCATAGGCGTGGGAGGAGTCCAGCCGCAGGCCGCCAAATTCCCGGTTGATATCAAGCAGCAGATCCCGCTGCGCCTGTTTCATCTGTTCCCTGGTGGTAGGCGCGATGAGCGAGTAGTCTGTCAGCAGCAGCCAACCCAGCGACGTCTCCTGAAGGCCGGAAACGCCGTAGCGCCGGAATGTGGGCAGTGAAAGGGTAAAATCCTCCGCCATGCGCATGGCGTTGGCGAAAGCGCCTTCAAACAGCGGATTGGCCTGGATATTGTACACCACGTCAGTGCGCAGGCGGATGCCCTTGAGACTGTGGAGCATGAGGCTGGAATCCAGCAGGTACAGGTTATCCCCTTGCGCTTTGGCGGCTTCCGCGAGCTTGGTGAGGCCCTCGTCCCCTCCCAAAGCCCCGGCGGCAGGAAAACGGTCCGGGTAACTGACGGACTCGCCCCGCTTCGCCCAGCCGGTGAGCACGGCGTCCACCTGCCCCACGCCTTGTTGTTTCAGATACGCGAGGATGTCCCGCGCCTGGTCGAAGGTGGTCATGGGGATGAAGCTTTCGCCCAACAGATTGCTTTGCACGTCTCCCCCCAGGATGTACAGCTGCAGCGCCTTGGCGCCTTTGGCAATTATCCCGGAAAGAGTATACCTGTCCATCAAATAGCCGCGATATGTCTGCGCCATGTCCACATAACTGCCCGTACCGAAGTAATAACACAGCCTGCGCGCGTCCTGAAGGCCGTCCCGGGTGTAGCTCAGGTACCCGTCCCCGGTGGCCGAGTTGGTCACCACCTTGTATTTCATCCGGTAGGCAAAGCGCGCGCCGACTGTATTGAAGCCCGTCTGTACCCTGGCCTTGGAGGCAACGATGTCCGCCTGTGTCTCGCCCCTGTCGATGACGGTTAAGAGGGTGTTGTCATCCTGCACTACGCCAAAGGCGGGAAAGGAAATGACAGGCCTGCTCAGTTCGCTGCTCAGCTGCTGGTCATAGCCGTTGTACAAGGCCATGTCGGAGCCGTATACCCGGCCGATGAACTGGCTGTTGACGAACTTGTCGGTATCAAATTGCATCAGGGCGCCCTCGCCGTCAGGCACCAGGAGATAGCCTTTGTGCCCCATGTCGCTGCGCGTGGCGCCCAGGCTGGGGAAGAGGAAAAAATCCACCACCAGGCAGGAGGCGCCGGCGTTGAGCAGGCTGGTACCCGAGGCGGACAGGGTGTACACTTCGCCCGGGTCCGTGATCAGGTACGAGGGGATGTCCACGCACAGGCGGTCATCCTCAAGGAGAATGTCGTATCCAAACGTGACGCGAAGGGAAGGGAACTCAAAATAGACGCGCGCCCCTTTTTCCTTTTGAAAAACGTTCACCTTGGTTTCCACCGACAGGGGATTGGCGTACTTGATGTTGGTGCTGGAGCGGCCGGCAGTATAGGTGAACATGACGGCGGAGGAAAGGTTGTTCTTCCACATCTGGTTGCTGGTTTCAAGCGCCATCTCTTCCTCCGTCGGGCAGGAGCGCCACACATGGCCGTTTAGCTTGTTGACCACCTGGATATTGCCGTCGTCAAAATTAAGATACAAGGCCAGGTTCCCGTTTTCCTGCAGCAGATGGAAGCCCGTGCCTGAAAGCCGCAGCAGCGACTCGTTGGGGATAAACGTCTCCTCAACGGGCGTAAAACTTGTCTGCGTTTCCTTGACCAGGTTCCCGCTGCGCACAAGGTACACCGTGCCCGCCAGGAGGCCCATTATCACAAGGAATATCAGCGCTTTCTTAAACATAGGCAAAAAGCTCCCGGAAGAATTCGTTGAGGAAGTTGTATGCCTGGTAGAAGATGCCCCCGACGGCCGCGGCTACCACCACCGCCATGGCCGATATAAACAATATCCACAGGATGTTGCGCACCGTTTCGCCCACTTCATAGCCGTGGATCTCCTTCACTTGCAGTGCAAGCAGCAATGCCGTCCACAGCATAAGCACCGTCCTGCCGATCCAGTAGATGGACGCCTCGGCCAGCGTCAGCGCGTTGCTCGCCAGCGCAAGGACGGGTGAAAACAGCATCATGGGGATGAGGGCATAGATGATGGAGATGATGATGCCCCGCAGCGTGCCTTGCCCCTTTGTGATGGCACCCACGAGGTAATTGCCCAACCCCCACAGGAAGACGGGCAGCACATACGTGAGCACGGCAGACACCAGCGACACGCCGCGTATGCCGTAGGGGTCAAAGACGAAGTTGACGAGCGCCTTGTCCAGTATCATCGCGCACAGGAACAGGAAAAACAGGATGAGGGCGGCGGGCACGCTGCCCTTTGTACCGCGCGTCACCTCATAGTAGGTGTCAATGGGATGCCTGATGATGTTCAGGCTGTAGCGCAGCTCACTCACCCTCCTGCCAAGCCATGGCGCCGCCCTGTACAGCGGAAGGACTGCCTTTTCGTGTACTTTCGCCACCCCCCGCCGCACCAGCCTGAGGGGGTGCACATGCAATACCCGCGTGAGGATCAGAAGCACGGCCGCCAGTATGAGCAGCGCCGCCATCACCGCGCCGGCGTACTTTTGCGTCACAAGCGCGCGGTATTTCCACAGCGCCTCGGAATAGTGAGTCTGGTTGAGTGCCAGGCGCATCTGTGCCATGGATTCCTGCCACTCGCCGCGCATGTAAGCCACGCGGCCCAGCCCCTGGTTGGCCAGATAGTAGTTGGAATTGGCCTTGAGGATGCTCTTCCACATCCCCTCAGCCTGCTCGTAGCGGCCGTCGTTGTACAAGGCGACAGCATTGAGGATGGTGGCGGTCAATGGGGCGGGGCGGAACATGTGGATGCCGTTGTACGCCCTGTCCAGCACCATCAGCGTGCCCTGCCTGGTGACCGAGATGGCGACAGGGTCACTGAAAAAGCCGATGCGGCGTTCGTTGCCGGTGAGTTTTTCTCCGAACATGAGCAGGGGCTTTCCGTTGGCGTCATAGAGGATGACCACGCCGTTCATGTTGTCTACGGTATAGATGACGCCGCTCTCATCAACAAAGAGGGAAGATATGGCGCTGAGCCCGTTTTTGCTGCGGTTGACGATCACCCGCGTGTCCAGACTGTAGAGCAGGTCCACGCCGTTGGCGTTGAACTTCTTGATCTGCCCTTCCTTGAGCGTACTGGTGCAGGTGTACACAAAGCCGTCTTTGCCATAGGCAAGGCCGGTGACGGAAGCCGCCACCACATTGGCGTTGGTGGCAACCTGCTCCCTGGTGTAGAAAATGCGCTTGATCCTCTCCTCCAGGGAAACCTGCGTGTTGTTCCTCGCGAAGAAGCCCTGGAATCCGCCTTCCGGCGTCATGATGAGCAGGCCCTCATTATTGCCCTTGAGCAGCACATAAATGAAGCCGCGGTCATCCACCGCGAGATCCACCGGGGTGAACATCATGCCGGTGATGCGCGCGTCGTCAGGCGCGGGAAGGATGCCGGTGACAAGGCCGTCCGGTTCAAACTTCACCAGCCGGCCGTTGCCGGTATCCGCGACGTACACTGTGCCGTCCTCCGCCACAAACACGCCCTCGGGCGCCCTGAGCTGGCCTACCCCGTATTCCTTGAGCAGCAGGCCCTCCTCAGACACCTTCACCACCCGGGCATTGCCGGTATCGGCTATATAGATAGCCCCGTCTGAGGATACATAAAAGTCACCGGGATTGTTCAATCCCCCGACGGCGACCGGCGCGTCGCCCCCCTGATCGGCAAACAAGTTCTGCCCGATGATGCCAAGGGGTATGTAAGGGCTCTGCATATAGAAGGGCCAGCCGGTGGTGCCGTAAGCGTAGGAGCGATAGGGCAGGGACTCCGACCGCGCCAGGGCAGAGGGCAAGGACAGCAAAAGGATGATGACCGGCATCAGGAGTATTTTTTGTTTTGCTTCCCATTTCGCTGTCATTTTATGCCTGACGTGACCATGGTTTCAATCATGGACTTCTGCAGCATGGCGAATATGAGGAAGTTGGGCAGGAACAATAGCAACCCGGCTGCCGCGGCCGCGCCCCGGCGGGCGACGGAAGCCCCAGCCACGCCCGTCAGGGTGCTGACAAAGTACGGCAGCGTCTTCATGGATTCATCCACCATATAGAGCGTAGAGGTTGAAAGGTCGCTCCATACATTCTGGAAGGCGATGATCATCACAGCGCCTATCGCGGGCAGCACAGACGGGATGATGATGCTCGTCAGCGTCCTGATCTCGTTGGCGCCGTCGATCTTGGCCGCTTCGCACAGGGAGTCGGGCACCTGGTCGATGAACTGCTTCAGCAGGAATACGCCGATGGGCATGGCGAGATGCACAAGGATGTGCGCGGAATAGGTGTTGGTGAGCTTGAGGTTGCTGACGATGAGGTAGCGTGTGATGACCACCGCCTCGGGCGAGAACATCAGCGCGATGATGATCAGGTCGAAGATGGCGGTCCTGCCGGGGAACTTCATTTTGGAAAAGGCATAGGCGCATGTGGCGCTGATCGCCAGCGTCAGCGACACGGTGGCCACCATAACAAATAGGCTGTTGAACAGATACCTGGTCAGGGGCACCACGGACACATCCGTGGCATAGAAAAAGTCGCGGAAGTTTTGCATCGTAGGGTTGCGCACCAGCAGCCGCGGCGGGTAGAGGAACAGTTCGCTCAGCGGCTTGAAGGCATTGCTGATGACGTAGACGATGGGCAGCAAAGAGACAACGGCAACCGTCGAAAGCACGGCCAGGATATACACCGTCCTTGGGCGCACCCTCCGCAAAGAATGCAGCGCGCGCCTAAAACCTATCCTTCTGCTCTTCGTCTTCTGCATGCTATGCCTCCTCCCCTTTCGTGCCAAGGAACTTGAAGCACAGCCTGGTCAGCGCGTAGACGGCCAGCATCAGGGCAAAAGACAGGGCGGTTGCGTAACCCAGCTCAAAACGCGCGAAGCCAAAATCTTCTATATGGGATTGAAGAAGCTGCCCGGCGTATTCAGGCGTCGGGTTGCGGCCGGACAGCTGCACCCCGATGGAGCCTGCCTTCAGCGCGTTGACAATGGCTATCACCGCGGAAAACAGCATCTGCGGTTTCATGGAGGGGATGGTGATGTAGATCATCTCCTTGAGCGCGCTGTTGATGCCGTCAATGCGTCCGGCCTCGTAGAGTTGGCGGTCCACATTCTGCATGCCGGCAAACAGCGAGAGGAAGCCCACGCCCATGCTGCTCCAGAGCGTCACCAGTATCATGATCAGCAGCAGGTATGCCTTGTCCTGTACCCAGGCGACAGGCGTCCTGATAAGGCCCAGCTTGAGCAGCGTGTCGTTGAGGTATCCAAGGCGGTCGCCGCTGAAGAAAACCGTCCACACCACCGTCAGCATGATCCCCCCCGCGATGGACGGGGTGTAGATGGCCATGATGTAGGATTTTTGGGCGTGCCTGGGCACCTGGGTGATAAACCAGGCCAGCAGAAACTGCAGCACATAACCCAGGGGCCCGACTACCACCGCGAAAACGATGGTGTTGGGGATGACATACTTCATCAGCACCACGTCCTTGGTCAGCATCTTGATAAAGTTGTCAAAGCCAACGAAGCGCGGCGCCTGAACGGCGTCGTAGGATGTAAAGGCAAGCAATGTCGCCGACACGACGGGCCCTATGACGAAAATGGCAAAGCATATCATGAAGGGCGCGATGAAGAGATAGGCCACGTAACTGGCCCGCATGTCCCGCCATGTCAGGCGGATGCCCCGCCGCTTTTTCCGGGCCGATTCCTGCATGCCTACTCCGCCTTTCCTGCCACGGCCGGGATATCCAGCCAGCTCATGGGAATCAGTGCCTTCCCCTCGTCATCGACGTAGCCCAATTCCCGCTGCTTGATGGACAGCTCCAGCTGGATATCCTCCACCGCGCGCTCTATCTCCGTGCGGTAGTTTCCCTTGTCGATGACGATGCGCGTCCAGGCGTTCCACAGTTCCCTGCTGGTCATGTAGGAGCCGCCCGGCAGCATGGGCAGCTGCTTGTACCATGCCATCTGCTCAAGCAGGACCTTCCTGGCCTCGTCCGGCCAGGCCTGCGATTTGATGACATCCGTGTTGGCCGAGAACCAGCGGAACTCCGCGCCATAGTAGCTTTCCATGTCGTCGGCGAACATGGCCTGGGTGTCTGTGGACAGCCACCACCTAAGGAAGTCCCAGGCCTTTTCTTCCCGCGCCGGGGTGGTCCTGAACATGATGGCGCCGGTTTGCGTACCGGCCTGCCAATGGTTGAGCACGCCTTCGCCCGAGTAGGTACCGGGCACCAAAGCGATGCCCCAGCGCCCGGATATATCGGGCGCGGCCAGCTCAAACTGCATGTACTGGTCGATGTCCGCCAGGCCAAGGGGCACGTCCCCGGTCCTGAAATGCTGGTAGAAGCTGCTCATCTCCGCCTGCAGGCCGTAGCGCAGGTACAGATCCGTCCATTGCTTGAAGGCGGCGAACCCCTTCTCGTTGGTGAAGGCGAGCCCAAGGCCGTCCTTTGTGTAGACGTCCACCCCATTCTGGAAAAAGAACGTCAGGTAATCCCCGTAGGGGTAGAACAGGGAGTAGTTGTTCTGCAGCAGCGTGCTCAGCACCTGGGTGACCTCATCCCAGGTGGTGGGCAAGCTGACGTGAAGCCTCTCCAATACGTCCTTGCGGTAGAACATCACCTTGACCTTGACCTCTTCGGCGACGGCGTACTCTTCGCCGCTGAAATAATAGGGAATGCGCGCGCCCGGCGGTATCGCAGACAACAGGGAGTCAAACCCGGGGAGGCTGCCCAGATTGACCAGGGAGCCGCGCATGCCAAACTCAAACGGAAGGGCAATGTCCACGCCCGTGACGACGTCAGGCTGATTGCCCGAGGCATTGGCCAGCACCAGCACCTGCGAGCCCGGAGGGCAATAGCTCACCTTCACCTTGACGCCGCTTTCGCTTGTGTAGCGCCGGTCGGCCAGCAGCTGCATCATGTCCACATAGTCGCGGCTGCGCTGTACCCACACCGTCACCGCCTCCTCATCCGGCTGAGCGGTCAGATCCTCCCCCGTGTTCAGGAAGGAGCTCAGGAAGTCGCTGAACCAGTAGGCAACGCGGGGTACAAACCCCGCACCGCTGTCAGGCAGGGCAGCCTGGGGAGGCGCGAAGTACAGCTTGTCCAGCTGCAGGGGCTGCGCGGTCATGGCGTCCAGCATCCCCGCGAACACGGTGTAAATGTCGTTGAGAGAATCAGTGTTCTTGGCGATTTCGTTATGGTCAAGCGACAGGCGCCTTAAATCGGCGAGGGCGGCCGTGAGGCTGCCCAGGGCTTCCTGCCCTCCTACGATGTCCCCCAGCTGCTTCAGCGCGCCCTCCATCTCCCGCGTCATTGCGCCCAGGTCCGGGGCAATGCCCGGGATGTACTTTTCCAGCTTCCATATGCGGTAGACGTCGCTGTCGGTGCCGATAGTCTCCCTGACGACCAGATCCAGCGCCTTCATGCCACTGACGACGGCGGACACCCTTTGGTATACATCCCGGTAAGGCGCGTTGACGCTCGTCAGGCGCAGCGTATGCTCCCCGGCTGACAAGCGGACCAGGTAGGGGGCATCGTCCCCCAGGATCTTCATCCGCCATCCGGCGCCAAAAGCAAAGGGGACGGCCAGCAATTCCCGGTAAGGCGTTTGGCCGTCTATCTCCACCCGGCGGAAGCTGGCCATAGCGGGACTGAAGTCCTGTTTATAGCGCAAAATGATGCGGTACAGGCCCTCCCGCTCCACCGAAAAGCGCCACTGCGCATAGTCCCCCGCTGCGTCCCAGTTGGATCCCCCGATGGTATTGAGGTACTTGTGCCCCGCCTCAAGGGGTGTAACGCCCGGCTCGGACACGGAGAGCAGCATGATGCTTTTGCTGGAGCGCAAAGCGCCGGCTTCCGCTTCAAGCGTGATGAGCGGCGCGGCCTGCGGCTGCGCGTTCTCCCGGCTGTAGTCAGCGTAGGAGGGAATGCCGCGGGGCGCGGCCAGTGTGATGCCGGCCAGTACAAGGGCGCCCCGTATGCCGGTGAATGTGATGGTATTACGCCCTTCCCGGAAGGGAAAGAGCAGCGGCTCCGCGTAGAAGGCTTCCCGGTCCCATAGCAGGATATCGGTCAAATCCTCAAGGCCCGCCATCCCGGGCATGATGTCGTTGCCATACTCGTTCCTGGCAAAGGGATAAAGCGCATCGGCAAAGCGCTTGGGGAAATAGAAGTTGTCGCACTCCGCGAAGGGCATTTGCCCGTTGATGAGAAGCCCCCGCTCGATCAGCCCGCTTCGCGCGTCGGACTGCCCGTAACGCACGCGCAGGTTGTACAGGCCGCCTGCCCGCACATCCACGGAAAAGGTGAGGCTGCCCTGCTCACCCTGCGGCCATTCCAGCACCCGTTCCCCGCCCTGCTCCCCCTCCTGGATATCCGTCCCTTCCTGCGTATAATCTTCCAGCCGCACGGCGATATCCACCGGCGCGCGCGGCAAACTTGGCTGTACAAGCATCTCCGCGTAAGAAGGAACCTCCTGTGCCGACGCTGCGCCGCACATGAGGCATCCTGCGAAGACCAGTACCAGCCACAGGCCCTTGCGCATGTCCAAAGCTCCTTAAACGATTCTCTCACCCGTGTTGACGTCAAAAAACAGGAACGAATCCATGTTGGGCTGGATCCTCAGCCGTGTGCCTTCGCCGAAGCGGTCGTGTATGGACGCCCGGACAACCACCGGCGCTTCGTTTTTGTTAAGTTGGTTGTAGCGCACATGCAGATACCTGTCCGCTCCCACAAGCTCAGAGAGCTCAAGCAATCCAAAAAAGCCGTCTTCCGACCGCTTTTCGCCTTCCGTTGCGGGACGCACGTCCATATAATCCGGCCGGATGGCTCCCACCAGGTCGCGGTCGATATACTTGGCAAGCCCCGGCGTCATCATGTGGGGCGGTATCATCAGGCTCAGGAAGGGGTTTACAAAGTCAACGCCCGACTCGGTCTGGGTAAGGCGGCCGGAAATGAAGTTCATGGGCGGCGAGCCGATAAAGCCGGCCACATAGCGGTTGGAGGGGGTGTTGAATATTTCCTCCGGGGTCCCCACCTGCTGGATAAGCCCCGCCCGCATGACCACGATGCGGTTGCCCATGGTCATCGCCTCGGTTTGGTCGTGGGTGACGTACACTGTTGTGGCCTTCAGTTCCCGGTGCAGCCTGGTGATCTCCGTGCGCATTTGCACACGCATCTTGGCGTCCAGGTTGCTCAGCGGTTCGTCCATCAGGAACACAGACGGATTGCGCACGATGGCCCGTCCCAGCGCAACCCTCTGGCGCTGGCCGCCGGACACGTCCTTGGGCAGCCTGTCAAGAAGATGGTCGATCTCCAGTTTCTTGGCCCGCTCGTTGACCAGTTCGTTGATCTTGTACTTCTCCATCTTGCGCAGGCGCAAGCCAAAGGCCATGTTTTCAAACAGTGACAGGTTCGGGTACAGCGCGTAGTTTTGAAAAACCATGGCGATATTGCGCTTCCTGGGCGACAGGTCGTTGACGACCTTTCCGTCGATGAGGATCTCTCCGCGGGTGATGCTCTCCAACCCCGCGATCATGCGCAGCGTGGTCGTTTTCCCGCAGCCGGAGGCGCCAACCAACACCAAAAACTCGCCGTCTGAAATGTCAAGGCTGAAATCCTGTACAGCCGGCGCCACGTTCTTGGTGTTGGGGTAAATCTTCCATATCTGCCGGAGAGACACCTTGATCATCCTGCACCCTCCTTTAGCCAACGCAGTCGCGCAATACACGATTCCAAAACCGCCTGAGGATGCCGGCAGAGCCGGCGCCCTCAGGCATCGCGTTGCTAAGGCAAGCAGTCCGTGCGCCTCACGGCTTTAGTCGGGATAGACGATCAGGTTGTTGGCGTTGACGAAATCATCATATTCCTTGAGCGCGTCCACCAGCTGCATTTCACCCTTGGCTATCTTTTTCGTGGTTTCAATCATTTTGGCCTGGTCTACGTAGATGGTGACGGGCGTGAGCATGGCGGCATACAAGCCGTTATAGAGCTTGGCAAGCTGATCGCTTAGCTTGCGCTCGGTGGTGAAGGGCGGCAGGCCGAATGTAAAGCCGGTGCTTTCCTCGTTGAGCACAAAGAAATGCACCGTCTTGCCCGGATCGTTGACGTCCTTGGCGTAGGCATTGTTGCGGTACTCTTCGCTGGTCATGGTCTTTAGGTATTCCCACGCCAGAACCTTGTTCTTGCTTCCGGCATAGATGGAATAGCTGATGGTGTCCAGCACGGCGCCGCCGCCCTTGGGGCCGGTGAAAGCCGGGTAGAACACCTGACTGAACCTGGGGTTGCCCTGGGCGTCGGTAAGGTAGGCCCAGCTGGATACGCCGGGGAAGGTGGCGGCAATGCCGGCTTCCCAGTCGATGTCCCATACGCTGTTGTCAAGGCCCATGGCGCTGCGTTCATCGGCGGAAAGGGTGTAGGCGTAGTTGTTGGCGCGCAGCTCCAGGTATTTTTCAAGCGCCGTGATGGCATCGGGGTTCTCGGAGAGGTTGGAGTACTTCTTGCCGTCTTTTTCGCCAAAGCCGGTGACGCCGTAGGCCGCGAAGTACATATTCAGGAAGCGGATGTAATCCTCCTCGTCGATATTGCGCGCGATAGCAATGGTTGTGTTATAGGGGTCAGACTTGTTGGTGACTTTCTTGCACATTTCGGTGAACTCATCCAGCGTCCAGTCGAGTTTCGGGTAGGGCACGTTTGTCTTGTCCAGCACATCATAGTTGACGAATATGCCGTAGGGCATCACATCAAAGGGAAGTCCGTAAAGCTTCCCGCCCACCGAGTGGGAAACGAGCAGGGAGGGGACGAAGTTGTTGACGAAGGCAGCATCATTCGCGATGTAGCTGTCCAGTTCCTCGCACATGCCCTGTTTGAGCAGCTGTGGGATGATCTGCTGGGGGTCGCCTTCCCAGAAGAAGATGTCCGGGGCATCACCCGCGGCCACAGAGGCGGCCAACTGCCCCCAGTCCTTGTTGAGGCTGAAGTTGAACTTGATATTGGGAAACTGTTCTTTGAGGTAGTCGTAGTACGGGTCGCCCGGCGCGTTGCCCCAGATGCTCCACGGGGCGGTCACCCCTGCGGCTTCGCCGCGGATCCAGATGTTCAGTTCGCCTGAGGAAGGGCTTGCCTCCGCCTGCGGCAATACGCCCATGCTCAGCACAAGGGCAAGGATAAGCGCCAGGGAGAGAATTCTGCTTTTATTCAACTGTTTGTCCTCCAATATAGTCAATGGGTTGGTGAGAAGCGGGAAATGGAAAGTGGGAGATGGGAGGTGGGTATCAATCATGGATCGTGTAACTGCTTGGCTGCGTTCGGCAAAAGTATTCGGTTTTGTGTCCCTCCGGTACAACGGTCGCTTCCGTCGAACTATGTCTTGATTTGATTCTACGCTTACAAGCGAAGCATGTCAATAGCGCCGGCGGGTCCTTGCCGGGAAAGGCCGGAAGCCCCCCACCCGCCAGGCTTCCGCCCCGGGCAAACAATACTCCTATTCCTTTGCTGCCGGCGCCTGTTCAACCAGCCTAAGCGCCTGGCCAAAGTCCACCCTGGCGGCGCAGGTGGCTGTATCCCCCGCGCCGTAGAGGAAATACAGATCATCCCGCCAGACATGGGCGCTCATGGGAAATACGATGTCAATGCGTTGACCCTCATGGGTTTCCTGCCTGGTCTCCGGCTCAAAGAAGGGTTCCAGCCGGTGGGTGACCGCTCGCCGGGCGTTTCCGTTTCGCAAGGCATTCAGGTCCACAATGGCGGCGCAGCCCTCATAGCGCCTTCTGCCGTCGCGCAAGAAACAGCCGTTGTGATAGAGGACGAAGTACCGTCCCTCACCAATTTTGAGAGGCGGCGCGCCGCCGCCCACCCAGGAAACCCTCTTGTCAGGTGACGGCAGGCCGCGCAGCAGCTCCCCCTCATCCATCCAGGGGCCGAGCAATGATGGCGCGCTGGCCAGACGGATCACATAGTCATTGGCGTCGGGTATCTCGCGCCCCCAGGGGCGATGCAGCATCCACCATTTGCCCGCGAAAGCTTCGGGAAAAATGACGTGGTCCTTATTCTCATGCTCCCCTATATCACCCGGCAGCGGCACCTGCTTCACCCATGTGAGCAGGTCGCGGCTGTGGGCGGCGCAGGGCATCCCCCTTTCGCCGTTGTAGCCGCAGTACCAGATGGAAAACTGTCCGTCATGGTACGTTACGCGCGCATCCTCAATACCCAGGCTGTCCACAGCGCCGGGGCGGGTATCAGGCGAGAGGACGGGTGACGGCTTGCGGCAGCGCAGCTCAAGCGACGGCGTGAAAACCGCCAGCCCCTTGCGCTGGCGGCGAACGGGATCCTCCCCGGTCGTGCCGTTGGCCGTATAAAGGCTGACCACAAGGCCGTCACGGAGCGCCGCGTCATTTGTGATGTCCTGCTCCAGGGCGCCTGAGAGCAGGCGCAGCATGTCGCTTGTGGCATTCAGGAAGACCCCGCCCGAATTGGATGTGCCAAGGCTTTCCCAGCTGTTCCCGGTAGGCGCCAGCACATAGTCCCCCCGGTTCAGCCTAGTTATGCGCATCATGGTTTCCTTTCCCAGGCAAAGGCCGCGCCGACGCACGTATCCGATGCGCCGTAGTAGGCATGCCAGAGACCCTTGTGCCGGAACACGCTGTCGAGGAATATGGTGCCCCTGTCCGCCTCGCCCGATAGGCGGGCGAGGGATTTTTCGTAGGGATGCTCTGCCGCGATCACGGGAAAGTCCAGGGCCGCAAGGCGGTTTTTGAGGTTGTCCCGTTCAAGGAGGCATTCGGTCACCGCGTAGAACAGGCGCTTTTCAGGGCAGAGGTTATCCAGCGTGCCGGCGATAAACAGCACCACGTTGTCTTTTCCCGGGGTTTGGTAGTCGGTGACGGCGGTGCACACCTCGTGCAGGCGGCCGCTGAAGGCGGACACCTCAAAGGGCTCGCTGTGCCAGCGCGTGAAATCGTCGCTGGTCGCGTACACCTCATTGGTAAACAAATGATACTTGCCGCCTATGCGCACGGCGCGCAGCTGTGTATCCACCACCGGGCATGCGGACTTGCTGGGTTTCCCCGCGTCAGTCCAGTCCTTGAGCAGCGGCCCCCGCTTCTCCCACTTGCGCAGGTCCCGGCTGACGGCACTGCATAGTACCACGCCGGGATAACGGTACGCGGTGTAAAGCAGGTGGTATTCATCCCCCACGATCGCGATGCGCGGATCCTCCAGCCCGCCGGGCAATTCGTAGGGCTGGTCGGCATCCAGGATCATCCCCTGCTTGACAAAATGCCGCCCGTCACGGCTGGTGGCCAGTCCTATGCGGGACGTGCCGCAGTAAGGCGTGTCCCGCTCGTTCAGCGTTTCCGCCCGGTAGAACATGTGGTATTCCCCGAAGGCGTATACTGCCGCCGGATTGTATGCGGCCCAGGAGTCAAACCCCTTTTCTCCGGGAACAAGCACGGGGTTATCCTGGTCCTTTTCAAAGGGTCCGATGGCCCAGCCGGGAAATCTGTCCATATTATTCCGCTCCTTTTATGATTTGGATGCCTTGAAAGACCACTTCATCCCGGTTGCCGTTTGCATAGAGCCGAAGGATGAACTCCACCTCTTCCCCGTCCGTCTTGGCCAGCAGTTCTTCCATGTCAATGAGGAACTCGCCTGTGGCGGATGAATCCGCACGGATGTACTGCTCTGTACCGTCAAGAAGGCACTGCAGACCCCACCTGCCGGTGGCATACGGCACGGAGACAAGGATAAAGGGATGGTCGGCCTTGCGCAGCGTAAGGGACGGGCAGTCCCAGGACAGGCTGCCCCAGTCCAGCTTGAGTTGAAGCCCCTGCTGCGTCAACGCGGCGCTGTAATTGCTGCCCGGTTTGACAAGGGCATAGAGGTCCGCCGCGTCAAAAGCCTCCAAAATAGGTGACGCCGGGCTGACCAGCCCGATGCGCTTGATGCAGGACAACTCCCTTCCTGAAGCCGTCCGGACACTGAGCTTGAGCAATCCAAGCCCCGTGCCCATTTGGGTGACAGGCAGCGGCAGATCCGCGGGAAGCTCCGGGCTGTCCAGCAGCGTTTTGCCGTCCCATGTCAGGATGGCCCGGATGACCCGGTCCCCTTCCGGCAGTTGGAGCGTGAAGGAAAGGCGCGTATCCTGCCTGATCAGCATTCCTTCGGTCACGTCTGGCATGTCAGCAAAGCCGCTGCGGTAGGCAACCGGTACATGATTCGCGGTGATGCGGTTCCCTTCAATTGTGAGCGGAAGCCCCGCGGGGATGAGCACCGCCTGCACAGCCGTGTCCCCTGAGATCTCCAGGGATGCCTTGCCCGTCACATTCCTGCGGATGTATTCCCCGGTGACCGCATCGTAGATATCCACCGGAACGGCGCCGGCATCCAGACTTACCTGCCTTGTTTCATCAAGCGGATTGTACATCAGGTAGGTCGGATAAGCCGGCCCGTGCCAGAAATCCGTCTTGAGCAGGTCCACGCACAGGATTTCCGGCACGTCGGTGTTGCGCAGCATCGTGTAGAGCATGCCGATGGGGCCCGAAGAGTAGAAGCTGAAATTGGTGCCCGAAGGGGAGTATGCCTTGATATCCCCCGTGGCAAACGGCACGCTTTGGGAGCGGTGACGCAGCCCTTCATAGACAAGGCTGCTTACGCCCGTTTGCTCCGCATAGTCCCCGTCGTCCTGCATTTCAGGCGGCAAGCCGTCCGCCAGGAACATCTGGCTGTTCACCGCTGCCGCCAGAAGATATCGGCCGATGGCCTTGGAATACTCCGGCGCATAGCGCGCGACCGGCGCCAGCGCCCCCGCGGTGACAAAGGTGTTCATCGCAAAGGCGTAGCCCCTCGAGAGGTCGCTCAAACTTCCCGAGAGTCCGTAGGCGTCATGCTCCCCCCACCTTGCGTTCATCATTCCCCAGTCGGTGCGCGAGGCGAGGGCGCCGTCGGTAAAAACCCAGTCCATCATGCGTCCAAGGGGCAGGCCGGCGTTGTGCTGCGCGTTCATGCGCGCGGCGATGTATGGCGCGTAGGAACCCAGTATCTCATAGTAGGGATTGCCCGGGTACGCCGCCATATCCTCCATCAGGCGTCTGGCCGCCTCAAGGTAGGCCGCGTCCCCGTACTTTTCGTACGCGATGAGCAGCACATACGCCGCTCCGAATGCGCCTTCAGGTTCGGCGTGCGTGCCCTGCACGGTCACCCTGTCTTTCAGCGACACGCCCTGCGCGTCCCATGTATCGATAAACGAAAGGGCATCAAGCCACGTGTCAGCTATAGCACGCAGGTGCTTGTCAAACACCGCATCCTCAGGGTAGAGGCTGGCCAGATGAAAATACAGCAGGGTGGGGTACAGCGTGTACCAGTAGCTGTCCGCGCAATCCTCCCCGAAGAGGTTGTTGCTGACAAATCCGCGCCCGTCCGGCGTCCGGCTAAAATAAGCCTGCGCCATGCGCACATAGTCCCGCCCGCAGAGGTCGCGGGCATCCAGGCTGTCAAGCAGGCTGAGCGTGAGCACCGCGGCCAGCTGCGTTACCGCCTCACCCTCGCCCGCGCTGTCGTTTAGGTAGGAGCGCGTCAGGAAGTATTCCCCCGTGAAGCCGCCATTTGAGGGCTGCTCCCGCGTCAGGTAACGCGTGGCGGGGAAGAAGGGAAGCCTTATCTGCTCATCCAGCGCAAGCAGCGTCACCTCCTTTGCGGTATCCGCCCAATCCCGCGTCCCAAAGGGTGAGGGGAGGAGCGGCCAATCCTTCATGTAGGCGATATCCACCTGGGGCATTTCCCCCTTCGCGTGCAACGGCAGACCGGACAACAGCAGGCATACCATGACCAGTGCGCAGGCTTGTTTCATTGGCTACGCCTCCTCTGCTGAGATGAAACGGTCCACCACCAACTGCCGGAATTCCGGCGAGAGGGTGGCAAAATAGGCGGTAAATCCCGTCACCCGCACAACCAGGTCGGGATACAGCGATGGGTCCTTATGCGCCTGCATGAGCGTTTCTTTCTCCAGCACGTTGATGTTGACAAGCGTACCGCCCTGCTCTATGTGCGTCCTGAGCAACTGCTCTACCCGCTCAATGCCGCCTTCCTCAGCCGTGAGCCCGGGATCAAATTCCAGCTGCAGGGGGCAGGGGTTGCCATAGGCGGTCTGTATCCGGGCAATGCCGGTCGCGATAGCTGTAAGCGCGCCGTCCTTGCGGAAGCCGGGGTTGGGATTTGCGCCGTGGGTGACGGGCGCCCCGGCATGCCGTCCGTCGGGCGTCGCGCCTACCATCTTCCCAAAGTGTATGGTGGAGGACCAGGAGAACCAGCCGGGTACGAGCGAAGCGCCGTCTGACAAAGGTTGATTGGCAACCGTCTGGGCAAACAGCAGGCTAACGATATTTGCCCACTTATCCCCCAAGGTTCCCCCGCCGCAGTACCTTTGGGAAGTTTTAAGCATCAGGCGCAGCCGCTCGCCCTGCGTGCCTGCAAAATCGCATTGGAGCGCCTCGTACACCTCGCGGAACGTCGTGCGCTTTTCTAAAACAACCCGTTGTTCCAGCGCGGCGAGGGAATCAGCCACCGTCCCCAGGCCAACGCCGTCAATGCCGACGGTCTTCAGCCGCGCGCAGACACTGATGTCCTCGCCCCGCTCCAGGGTATCCTCCATCAGCAGGTTCATCACCAACTCCGGCATGACATACTGCTGGTTTGCAAGGTGCCATCGGATGCCCTGAGCGGTCACATCCACGGCCCGGCGCAAATGCGTGTCAAAGCGCTTCATGAGGTTATCCAGCGACTGTTCTTCCCCGGACTGCATCATCTCGTCAAAGCTGAGGCTGAATATCTTCGCGGCGTTGATTTTGACGCAGTCATTCATCGGGTATTCGGCCCCGGGCACGGCCATCCAGTTGCAGCCGACCGCGATGCGGCGCACCGCATCCTCCCTGGTGACGCCGGGGTTTCTGACGTAGTGCATCAGCCCCTTGCTTCCGGAAAACCGCGGCCAGCCGTTGCGGTCGGTAAACAGGTAGGTGACCGCTTGCCGCAGGAAGGCCGGGTCGATCTTTGGATGCATCCTGACCGTTAAGTTGACCGAGATATTCAGCCAGTGGGCGGCATCCAGCACCAGATAGGACAGGCGGTTGGTCTGGTCCCTGCCTTGAGCGTCCTCTCCGGAGAGTTGATGGTAGTGCGTGTCGATGAGCAGCATGTTGGCCAGGATGAATGTGGCTTTTTCATCGTCCAGCGCGCCTTTTTCCTTGTCCCGCACGTAATAATGGAAGAGCAGCGCGTCCAGGCTGCAGCCGGCACCGTCGCGGTCATATATGCGCGAAACGATGAAAAACCAGCTCAGCCATTGACAAGCCTCCAGAAACGTGCAGGGCGGCAGGGTGCGCACGTTGATGTTGGTCTCCAGCATCTCGTGCAGTGTGTTGAGGATCTCCGGCCTTGTTTCGTCCTTGAGGCGGCAGCGGATTTCCTGGATGTGGCGGTCGATGAAGCGGATGATGGCCTTCACGGTGATTTCTTCCGCCAGGTAGAACTCCGCCTTGACGGGATTGCGGGTGCGGCAGGCCTCTATCTTGCTGAGCAGGCCGCCAAAGCCGAGCGCAAGCCCCAGGCGGTAGTCGCAGGCAAAGTGCGCATCCGCCCCGATGCCGGAATTGATGCCGTACAGGGCCTGCTCCGGCTCTAAGCTGTCATAGGGATAGAGCTTTTCAAAGCTGCCTCCCCGATAGTGGGGCAGCATGTCCCCCCACCGGCCGCAGAGTATTTCCATCTCGTCCACATACACGGGATGCGTATCCAGCAGCGCCGCAAAGTTGAGCGCGTTGCCCATGGCGCCAAAGAAGAACGGCTTGTCGCCGGTAGGCATCGGGGTGAAGGAATACCCCTCGGGCAGCGGGACGGTGCCGTAGTCGTCGACGTCCATGTAGCCGTTTTCTTTCTTCTTTTCAAATGTATGCTCGATTTTCCTGGCCCGCAGCAAGGCCGCCCGCTCCCGATAGGTCATCCGGATACCCTCCCCCTTACGCGCACCTGCGCGCCGCATTCTCTGGCTGCCTTCGCGAGCAGGTCCATCCTGTCCTTATCCGGAGCGCTAAATCTTTCCTGCGCGCCGACGCCCTTGCTCAGTCCCAGCGGATGGTAAGGCAGGAGTTCGTAGGAAAGCAGCGTCGGCAGTTGCACGGCAAAGCGCGCGATGGCGCCGATTTCCTCCTCGGTATCGTTGAGCGAAGATACCACCGGTGTGCGCAGGATCAGCGGTCTTGTCAGGGCCGCCAGGTTTCGCAGGATGTGCTCGTTCCCGACGCCGGTGAACTGGCGATGCCTGGCCGAATCAAAAAACTTCAGGTCCGCCATCACCAAATCAAGATGCTCTTCCATGCGGACGAGCACCTCGGGACTGCAGTGCAGGTTCGTTTCAATGGCGGTGTGCACCTTGGCCTCCTTGAGCTTCCTCAGGAGAGCCACCACAAAACCGCTCTGGCAGGTCGGCTCACCGCCCGAAATGGTCACGCCGCCGTCGATCCCATAGTAATCTTGATCCTTGAGCGCCTCGCCGGTGACATCCTCCACCGTCATGAGCCGCCCGCACAGCGCCCGGGCACCAGAAAAACAACCCCGCTCACAGCCACCGCAATGAATGCATCGCCCGGGGTAAAACAGCTCCTCCGGTTCAAAAGAGACGGTCTCCGGGTTATGGCACCATGCGCAGCGCAGGTTACATCCTTTCATGAAGACGGTGGTGCGGATGCCGGGACCGTCATGCAGGCTGCCGCGCTGGATATCCGCTATCATGCCTGTTATTTTCAAACTCATTTTACCCGCTGGCGGGCGTTTCCATGATGCCGCTCTTGCTTTCGTGCATATAGTAATTCATGGTACCGCCCGTGTCAAGTTGTGCGTTTTCCCGCCGCGCAATCCCATTGACACGCGCAGGCGCGGTGGCTATACTTATTATGAACAACCAAGACACGCAAATAGCGCATTTTTTGAGGACAAGCCATGTATCGCTTCCCCGATATCGACAGGATGCCCGAGCGCCCGGCCTTGCCTGTGCCGGACTATCGGATCCTGGCGGAGGACTTCCGCAAGGCGCTCATCAGCCCTGACAACCGTGTCCTGCGATACAGTGACAATGGACATCCCATTTTCGGCGCTTATGTGCATTCAAAGAGCAATGAGATGGTCACCTGGGGCATCCTCGCCGTGGGCGAGTGGCTCAGCGGCCGCGACGCAGCGTGGATAGGCGTCACGTATCCGGACTTTTTTGTGCAGGAAACCGGGCTGTACATGAACAGCCCCGGAGGCATGACGAGCGAATACTGGTATCTCCATTACGTGCATACCCTCGCCGGGGCGGTGATGTGCACCCTCTTCCCGGAGGATGCGGCAGCGCGTGGGCGCATGGCTTCCTCCGCCGATGCCCTGATGAAAATGGCCAGGCACATCGGCTACGACTTTAACGACCAGGGTTTCCGCTTTGGCGACTGCGCTCCCTTCACCAACCGCGACGCCTACCGCCAGCCGGACTCCATAGCGGGGTTTGCATATCAGATGCTCTTTGCCGCGCTTCGGGCAGACAGGCCGGAGTTCCTGCGTGAAAGCGCGGAGGCGCTTGAAAAGTATCAGCTCTTCACCGACAACCCCTGGTATGAGATACCTAATGGAAGCGCAGGACTAATGGCGGCGGCCTGGCTCAACAGCCATGACCATGCGGTGGACGTACAGAAAATTGCCGGTTGGGTGTTTGATCATACACAGGGCCCCCTGCAGGTGGGCAAGTGGGGAGACGAGGAAGTGGATGGTCTGATGATGGGCTGGCGGGGAGATACGCGCCAGGCCGCCATGGATTCCGCCTACAGCATGGAAACGCTGATGCCCCTTCAATTTCTTCTGCCCTCGGTGCGCTACTGTCCGGACCTGGCTGACGCCGTGGGCAAGTGGGCGCGCTGCGTGCTTTCCAATTTCCCGCTTTTTTACGGCAGGGGCACCGTCCCCTTGTATGAAACCCGCCCGGACCTGACGCCCAGCATCCCCTATGAAAGGCTGGTACGTGAACTGGACGGGCATTCCCCTGCCGCTTGCGGGGACTTTGCGGGCCATCGCTCCGTGTATGGGGCGGGATATTTAAGCTGGCTGGAGGCTTTGGCCCGTCCCACCACCGACGCGGACATATTCGCCCTGGACCTGAGCCTGACAGACTGGCTAGCCAAGGAAAAGTACCCCGCCTTCCTCCTGCGCAACGCATCCGGGAGCGACAAGACAGTGGCGTTTACCCCGGCGGGTATCTGGCGAAAGTTGCGGCCGGAACTCTACAGCGAAAAGGAACTCTCCTGCGTGCGCTGGGACGTGTGCGTCAAGCAGCCGCTGGGAAGCGCGCGGGGCGAAGTGACGGCGCAGGTGCCGGCCAAAGGCCTGACGATTATCACGCTGCTGCCCCGGGGAATGACGCCCGAGGCTTCCAATGGGTTTTGGACAGCAGACGGAGCAGAGCTGCTGCGCCTTGACACGCCCGATCAGTAAGGAGGCAGCACATGTTCACAGCCGCACATGAAGCGGTGCCCTGCGCCGCGCTCATTGAGAAATACGAGCAGAAGAAGGCCGTGCGCAACGCCCGCAAACTCGCGTTCCGGGGCGTGGAAGGTTTCGACGTCTACAACATCTCCGTCCCGTTTGCGTGCGAAGGCAAAACCTACATCGCAGGCCGCGTGGAAAAGCGCGATACCGAGTGGTCCGCCGTACGATTTTTTGAGCGCGTGGCTGCGGACACTTACGCAGCCGCGTTTCCTGACACCGTGTTCCACAGCTTTCAGGATCCCTTTGTCACTTTCGTCAGGGGTGAGCTGGTACTCGGAGGCGTACAAATTCAGGGTGACCCTCTCAGCCCCCAGCGTATCGTAAGCTGGCATACCTGCCTGTACCGGGGAAAAAGCCCGGACAAACTGAGCCTGTTTGCCATCGGCCCTTCGCATATGAAGGACATCCGCCTGTGCGCGCTTGATGACGGGCGTGTCGCCGCCTTCACCCGGCCCCAAGGCAGGAAGGGCGGCCGCGGGAGGATTGGCTTTATGCTGTTTGATTCGCTGGATGTGGTAAATGGGGAAGACATGCTCGGCGCGAATATCTATCCTACGCATTTCCTGCCGGAAGAATGGGGCGGCGCAAACGACGTTCATTTGCTCTCAAACGGCCTTCTTGGCGTCATGGGACACATCTCCCGCCGGGACGGACAGGGCCTGCATTACTATCCGATGTGTTTTGTTCTTGATCCCCAAACAGGTGCGCACTCACCCGTCGCCATCGTGGCCAGCCGAGCAGACTTCCCGCCCGGCCCCTCCAAGCGCCCCGACCTGAAGGACGTATTGTTTACCGCCGGCATCATCCGCAACAAAGGAGGCACGGCCACGCTGTACACAGGCGTGTCTGATTGCGAGGCCAGCTGCGCGGAGATAGCCGACCCCTTCCTCAGTTACGAATGACCCTTCCATTACCATGCGGCTGCGGCCTGCCCCGGCGCGTCTTGACTGACCAACCAGGGTGAGAGGAGATAAGGCATGGGCTTTTCCATCCAACCTGCGCTCCTTGAGCGGGGATATGCCATATCCATCCAATACGGCGGTATGCCCCATTTCAGGGAAACCACCAGCTTTGTATTGGAGAACGAGGATTGCTCGGTGCGAGAAACGGTGGACAACTGGCTGGCCGACAGTTACGAGTTGATCCCCGGAGGGGTGCGCCTGACAGGCGTGTATGAGTCTGAACGGCTGGCAACCTTGCTGGAAATCAGCCTTGACTATACGCTCGTCAATGCGCAGGTGATCAGGAAGTCTCTCGTCCTGCGTCAACTGAATATCCCGGTGCTGCTTTATCAGGTGGAGAACACCCTGCGCCCTCTGCGTCCACCCCGCAAGCTGTGGAGCTTTGACAACGCGGACCACAAAGGCGGTATCGTGCACGGCACCTATCCCGCGGCCGGGTTTGTGGATGATGTGGCCTTTGGGCTACTCAGCGATGCCGGGCACCGCAACTGGTTTACGCGCAATATCCGCCGCCGGCCGGGCGCGGACGGCCACGGCTTCAAGGGTCTTTATCGCACCGCGGACGCAAAGATGCTCACGATATCATTCGAGGCTGTCACCCTGCGCCTTGGCTGCATGAGCGACTACCGGCAGGGCAAACGGGTGGCCATCCCGACCGTTGAGCATGGATTTGGCCCGCTGTACCATGCGTTCGAAGGGCGGGACGGCTTTTACACCCTGTCGTTTGACTACAGGGCCGCGGCGCCACTGAACGTCCGGATCCTCAAGGAAAGCCCCTCAAGCGAGGTACGCGCCTTCCATTACCAGAGCGGCCTTCCCTTTGATAAAAATGAGTATCTGCACTTTGAGGATACCTTCTTCCTGTCGGATACCGAGGGGCTGCCCACGCTTGTCAGGCTTTGGCAGGGTGAGGACGGCGTCCCGGAACTTAAAACCCTGTTGCTGACCTGCCATGAAGGGGTGGATATGCCCTACCACCCGCTCAAAATTGGTCAGACGCATGTAAAGAACACCTTCATTTTTGCGGAGCCGGGGGACGACATCCGCTCCCTTCGGCTTGCCAGCCAGACGCGACTGGCGGAAGGCCTTGGCTTTTCCGGCACAGACGCGCACAAGGTGCTGTATGCGGATATGCAGATGCTCTGCTGGATTACGGGCGAGCGGGACCTGACACCCCTTAACGTCCCAAGCATCAACTATGCGCCGGATATGTACAACCGTGACAGCTTCTGGTCCGCCGCGGGCGTGCACGACGCTTTTCTTTCCAAGGCCCTGTTCGACCGCTGGGGGGATACCCAGACCGCGCAAGGCGGCATCGGCACCATTGTCACGCCGTCTATGGGCAGCACGGAAGTCAAGGACAATGAGGCCACCTGTGAGTGGCTGTGGTGGGCGTTGATCAACCGGAGCAAGTACTGCATTGACCCCCCGCAGGAAAAGATCGCCCGCGCTTTTGATTATTGCGTGAGGGCCTTTGACAGGGAAAAGTCCGGTATCTGCCGCTCACACTTCGTGCTGGGGCAAAATGACGTGGCGACCTATCCTGACGAACCGACGGGCGACCTGGCGGTCAACCAGGGGGTATGGACCGTCACGCTGCTTGCGGCCAGGGAACTGGGCCTGCACGCCGATGACGCGTGGATTGCCCGCGCTCAGGGAGAATACCGGGCTTTCTATGACGATGCGCGCGGCTACATCATCAGCGACAGGCGGCACCCGGACGTCATCTCCTGCGGCGACCTGCTGCCGGAGTTTGTGTCCCTGTGGCTGTTTGACCTGCCATTGCTTCCGGACTACATGGTCGTAAACACCTTGGATAAGATCCCGCGATACGGCTCCTTTGCCTACATCATCGGCCACGTGCGCGACGGGTACTTCACGCAGGAAAACAAGCCCTTTGACGCGGAGCACTTCTGGCCGCGGGGCGTGTACTACAACGGCGCCAGCTGGATGCGTGAAGAGGTGATGGCCTATGCGGCCGGTGTCCGCCACGGCTGGGAAAAAGGCCGGGACTTCATCACCGCACGCCTGCAAGGCGAAATCGACGCACGCCCGGACGAACCCTTCAGCCACGAGTTCATCCCCACCGATCCCTCTGTCCCAGGCTGCTGGTGGCCCTCAACACGCGTCTTTTGCTGGAATGTCTTCGCCCTCACAGCCTGTGAAGTTGCGGGGATGCCGCCTGGCGGCGCATGAATAAATTTGACTAAGCGAACAGCTGCGTTTGACCGGGTCCGGCCGGACGCCCCAACTCCCCATAGAGGCATCCCTTGCATACAAGGCAGGACTGTAAAAACAGGGCACCGTCAATTCTTGTTCGCAGCTTTGGTATTCGAATCGTTGGTTAAACAGTCTGGTTGACTTTCGATATGCGCTAAGATCATTCATCACCCTCGACAGTTATCAATAATGGCAGGCACTTTTGTTTTGCGGCCATCCAGGAATTTCACTTCAAAGCTACCATCACGATTCACTAACAGATGATCAAGCACCTTGTTAACGAGTTCGGATTTCAAAGACTTGGTAGGCTGATGTTCTGAAGTCAGTTCCATCATCTGCCGCGCTCGGAGCGCCTCCAGCGCGTTCCCTTCCCCCATCTTCCTCTGCCACTCAGGCATAAGCTGATACCGATCTGCAATCACTTTTTCCCATGCCAATGCGAATGCATGGTACAGGTCTCTTTCGTAAAGGTTACAGTTCCCACAGCCGGGCACACCCTTCTCCGCGTACCTGGTGGCGCATTGCCAGACCTTGACGGACTTCCCATCACGATACCAGGTTCTGCGCCTGTAAACATTCTCGCAGGTACCACATATGATGTGGTGTGAAAACGGCTGAGCGTCCTAATAGCGCCCCAAGGTGCGCAGGCCATGCTTAGCCATGTACTCCCTGCGCCGTTTGAGTTTCAATTGTACGGCTTTCCAGAGGTGTTTCGGAATAATGGCTTCGTGGTTTTCCTTGATCAACACCTGCTCAATCTCACCTTTGTTCTTCACCGTCCGGCCGCTGAGAAAGTCGGCTACATAGGATTTCTGGCACAGCGCATCCCCCATGTACTTCTCGTTGCGAAAGTTGAAGTTGACGCAAAAGGCCGATATTTCGGCACTATTCGGGCATTTAATCGGTGTTTGGTGTTTATTTGGTGTTTGAATTTATGAAAGGCTATTAGCCCAAACACCACGAAAAAGAACGGAGAACTCAGGAGGGATATAAGTCAGATATACGCCATTCCTGGAACAACCACTAACTCGCGCAGGACTTCACTCATGAGAACATCTCCTTTCAATGTCTGCAACTAATTATAGTTGCATTTCCGTGATGGTTGTGATATTGTATCGATGCGGGAGGAGTGACATGGGACAGAGAGAGAAACTGATCGAGCGTTTGAAATCCAGACCCAAAGATTTCACCTTTGACGAGGTGGAGACCTTGCTCCGTTTTCTGTCCTACCAGCGCACAAACAAAGGACGTACCAGCGGATCGCGCGTCATGTTTGTTAGTGACGAGCACCCGCCCATCTTGCTGCACAAGCCACACCCGCGAAAAGAACTACTAGCGTACCAGATTAAGCAGCTCATAGAGATGCTGGAACAGGAGGGATTGCTGTGAGCAACACCATGGAATACAAAGGTTATGTGGGCAGTGTTGAGTTTTCTGAAAGTGATAGCCTGCTTTTCGGCAAGGTGATAGGCATCCGAAGCCTGATCTCCTATGAAGGAACGACTGCAAAAACGCTGATTAAGAACTTCCATGAAACTGTTGACGATTACCTGGCGCTTTGCGAGACAAGAGGTGAAGAGCCAGAGAAGGCTTACAAAGGCAGCTTCAATGTACGTATTTCACCTCAACTTCATAAACAAGCGGTCATCTGTGCAACAACCAAGAGAGTATCGCTGAACAGCTTTGTAGAAAAGGCGCTGGAGAACTTTGTAGCCACACAAGGATAGCCATCTCGATTATCCGGGCTTCTGCTTAAGCCAAACCTCGTCGATATAGGCGGGCTTTGGCTTTATTTGCTCTTCCTTCCTTGCATACCATGCTCACAGCCGCAGGAAACCCAGCATGTCCATCCCATCGATCTCATGCATGCGCCATCCCGCCTTGAGCAGCGTGTTGTAGCTTGAGTATATGTGCTCCGGCAACGTCAGCGGTTCAGAATCTCCTCCGCCTCCTCCGTCACCGACTTGGTAGGAAAACTGTCCAGCACCTCCGTCGTCTGCGTCTGCACGGCCATGATGGCCAGCGCGATGTCGTGCATCAGACGATCCGTGGGATAGTGATCGTAGACATCGTCCACGCTGAACTGCCCGCCAAACAAGATGCAGAACCACTTGACCATCGTGTCCAAGGGTCCCGCAATGATGAGCTTCTCCTCCGATACTTCCTTGCCTTCCACTGCATCCTTTGACAGGGAGACCAGCTTGCCGTACATCTTTGATGCAGACTCCATCTCACGCAGGGCACGTCCGGTGATGAAGTCCACCATGTAGGTCTTGTCGCCCAAAGTGCATGTGATCATGTTATCTCCTCTCAATGAGCAAAGCCGCCGCACAGAGAGCTATTCTTCGTATGGCGGTTTTTTGTTATGTCTCGTCAGGCTTAAGGCGTGAAGGTGGGTTCATAGACAGTGGAGAGGAATGTAGCTCCCAGGAGAGCTGTGAAGCCGTTCTCGCCTTCGTCGGCCACCGCTTGGTAGCGGCTATCCTTGGTGCGCTTGATGGCCGTCCATTCCACTTCACCCGTCTGGCGATTAATCGTGCCGCCTTCCATGGTGGCATAGTTTTCGGTCACAGGCTTGGCCCTGACCTTGTACAGCCAGATGTAGCGGTACTTGTGGTTTGACTTCTCGGACATAAAGCCCACCGCGTAGTAGGACGGTTTGTCCGCTGCGGCTCGGATCAGCACGCCCATGTCGTTGATCCTGTTGCCAAAAATCAGCTCCTGGATCTGCAGCGGGATATCCGCCATCTTGGTCTTGAAGGACAGCTGGGGATCGGGATACAGCACGTCAAACTCAATGTCGTCCGAGTACTGCACGTCCGCATCGGTATTCTCCGGCGTGATGGACGCTTCTATGGCGCCTGCCACAAATTGCAGGGTGCCGTAGGTGACAGTCGTTTCATTGTCCACGGTAAGCGGTGCAATGACCATGTTCTTCAAGCCCACCGCGCTGGACACGATGGGCGATGCGGTTGTTGGCATATGGTTCCTCCTTTGCTTACTTCAGTTCTATTTCTTGCCTGAACACACGCTTCATCTCGCCAAAGGCCTCATCGGCGCGCACGTCAAAGGCAGGCCGGACAAAGGGATGCGCAGGCGCAGGCCCACCATGCCCGAATTCGACTGCGTTTGCGTAAAAAGCGCCGCGGTCCTGATGATGCATGCCGATGGTGATGCGCTTACCCCCGCTGCGGCTCTTCTTGACGCCCCCGGTGCAGATCGGAGCCATGCAAATCGCCGGTGATGATCCTGGGGTCGGTGGACGCGTTATGGAGCATTTGCTCCTCAATAGCTGAGGCCCGCGAACATGGTGAACAGGTCAACGATCTTGATGGGGCGCTTTGCGGGGACAATGGAAAAAGTGCCGAGTTTCACCCGCATTTCTCGGAATTCCGGCAAATACGCATGAACCGGATCCGTTAGTACAAGCTGACCGGACTCAACAAGCTGCATAGCGGCTACGCAGGTAATGATCTTGGTGGCTGAATATATGTTGTACAGGGCGTCGGATGATACCGGCGCCCGATTTTCTATATCGGAGTAACCGGCGCAATGCCTGAACATCTCCTTGTGTTTTCCGTAAATGACACAATCGATGCCTGCCCCGCCGCACATCTGCGGGATATTGTCGATCAAGCGCTCTAAATTGCTGAAACTTACTGCAATGGTGTCCTCTCTTGGTGGATTCGAAGGCAATACGATACAGGGGGCGCTTGCGCGCCCCCTGTGAGCCATTCGTCTTACCTTACTTGTTGGGTCGGAAATAGTCCTTTACATTTTCGGGTGTAGCTGTGAGATAGAAATTGGACAATTCTGTTCCGAGCCAGTCAACGTCTTCCTTCTCAGACTCGATCAGAACGCCCTGTTTCGCGGCCCCAACCAGAAGCGGGATCAACTCCACCAGCGCCTACCCGGACATGTTTGTGCTCGATGAATGAAGATCCCTGCACAGGCCCGTACACACCATCCTTATCCATGAGGGCCATCACTGCGCCGGTCACGTCGTTGTCAATCTGGGTGAGAATCACTTCAACATCCGGTCGGTCTGTCAGCAAGGTTTCTGTTTGAACCAAACATGCTGCCTCGCCGTTCGCCGCGTATTTCTGAGTGAGGCTGAACCTGCCGTCCGCGTTCAGAACGTCCATGGCACCGGTGATCCGCTTGTACTGCTCCGCGCCCTGGGGATTCATATACACCGCAACGGGAATGGTCTTCCCTTGGCTTACTTGATAGTCAAACGCATGACAACCGCGGTTGGCTGCCATCCCCATTCCACTCAGAACCTCGTCTTCAGCCGCAAACTTTTAAGCTTGGCCGCCACCGCGTCTTCCGGCCTGTCATGCGCCAAGGCAATAGCCTTCAGGTTCATGCCTTGGGCCACTTCAGCCTTGAGGCGGCGGGTCTCCTCCTCCCAAGGTGTGAAGGCGCGGTAATGATTGTAGGCCAGATTGGTGACGTACTGCGCGTCGCGCAGTACACCCAGATCCTTCTCATCGGCCAGCTTGGCCAGGAAACCCATGAATATCTCACCGTATGACGCCAGCTTGTGCTCCCCCACGCCGGAGACGGCAAGGAACTCAGGCTTGCTCCGCGGCCTTTTGAGGGCCATCTCGCGCAGGCTGGCATCGGGGAACACCGCATAGGCGGGGATGCCTTTCTCCTTGGCAATGCCGTTGCGCAAGGCGCGAAGGGCAGCAAAGATAAGCTCCTCACTGCTTTGGCTGATGGCAATCGCCGGACGCTTGGGCAGGGGCTGCACGAAGTCCCTGGGCTCCCCGCGGCAGACGGAGCAGTTGCCGCAGCGCTCCGGCGCGGCTTCGCCAAAGTAGCGCAGGATGGCTTGGCGAAGGCAGGTTTTGCCGGTGGCATAAAAGGTGATCTGCTTCAGACGCTCCTGCTCCATCTCCAGCACCAGCTGGCGCTGCTTATAGTCCAGTTCGGGGTTGGCCTCCCCCTTTTGGATCATCCAGCGGGCCAGGATCACGTCCTGCTTGGCGTACAGCATCAGGCAGTCAGCCGGCGCGCCATCGCGCCCGGCCCTGCCGGCCTCCTGGTAATAGCTCTCCAGGTCCTTGGGCATATTGTAGTGGATAACGAAAGAGACATTGGACTTGTCAATGCCCATGCCAAAGGCGTTGGTGGCGACCATCACCTGCGCGCGGTCAAACTGGAAATCCTCCTGGGACTCCCGCCTGTCCTGGTCGCCCATGCCCGCGTGGTAGCGCTGGACGGCGTGGCCGCTTGAGCGCAGCAGGTCGCACACGGCGTCGACCGATTTGCGCGTGGCGCAGTAGACGATGCCGGCTTTGCCCGGCCGCTCACTGAGCAGCTGCAGTAGCGCCGCATCCTTGTCCTTGGGCTGACGGACGCCAAAAAAGAGGTTGGGCCTGTCAAAGCCTGTGGCGCCAAACAGGGGGTTATCAAGCTCTAGCAGCCTGACGATATCCTGCTGCACCTGCCGGGTGGCGGTGGCGGTATAGGCGCCTAAGGGCGGGCGCGCGGGCAGGCTGTGGATAAAGGCCGGGATGGACAGGTAGCTGGGCCTGAAATCCTGCCCCCACTGGGAGACGCAGTGCGCCTCGTCGACCGCCACCAGCGCGATGCGCGCGTTTGCGGCGAAGCGGAGGAAGCCGGCAGTCGTCAGGCGTTCGGGGGCTACGTAGATGATCTTGTACTGTCCCTGCCCGGCACGCTCCAGCGCCAGATTGCATCGGCTAATCGACAGGGAGCTGTTGATGAAGGCCGCAGGCACGCCCGCCTGGGTCAGGGCCATCACCTGGTCCTTCATCAGGGAGATCAGTGGCGAGATCACCAGCGTGACGCCCTCCAGCATAATGGAGGGTATCTGAAAGCAGACGGACTTGCCGGCGCCCGTTGGCATGATGCCCAGCACATCACGGCCCTGCAGGAGCGCATCAATGAGCGCCTCCTGCCCGGGGCGGAAGGCGCTGTGACCGAAAACCTGCTTGAGGGCTTCGTGTTTATTCATTGATTGGATGGGAACTTAGTGTATGACGCGGATCTTGTCAAGCGGCCAGACGACCACCTTGGGATGGCCGACGATCATGGCCTTCGTGATCGGGCCCACGTCTGAGGAGCGGCTGTCATGGCTGCCGGCGCGGTTGTCGCCCATGACCATGTATTCATCCTCGCCAAGCACGCGGCGCGCGTAGTCCGAGCGCGCGGGGTAGTGGATAAAGGGCTCGTCCACGGCCTTGTCGTTGACGTAGAGCACGCCATTCAGCATCGCGACGCTGTCGCCGGGCAGGGCAACCAGGCGCTTCACAAACAGCGTGTAGGAGGTCAGGCTGATATCAAGCGGGGCTGCCAGGCGGAAGCTGGTGGTCTGATTGCGGTCAGGGAAGCGGACGATGACGACATCGCCACGGTTCAAACGGCCCAGCAGCACCTCAGGCTTGGTGACCAGCATCACTTCACCATCGATGAGGGTATCGATCATGCTGCTGCCATCCACGCGCACGGGCTCAATGAGGAGGCCGCGGATCAGGCTGGCCAGCACGACTGCCGCCAGGAGGTAGGCTATCCAGCTGAGAGCTTCCTGCCACCACACCAACTTCTTTTTCTCTTTCTTCTTGGCTTTTTTAGACTTTTCGTTCACCTGTGCGTCCGGGGCGGCGGTTTGTTCCGCCGCGGCGGAGGTGTCGATTGCCTGATTGATCTCCTGAGGGGTATCGCTCATAATGGTTCACTGTCCTTCTCTTGCTCTTGCGGGGGGCGCAGGCCCAGGCTGACCTCGGCCGCGATGGGTCCCTGGGTGAGGGTCTTCCTGCGGCGGCGCGTGAAATCCACGCGGTCAAGCATTACGATGCGCCCGCAGCCCGAGCAGCGAATCTTGATATCCGCGCCGATACGGATCACCGTCCACACTTTGGATCCGCAGGGGTGCGCCTTGCGCATCTCCACGATATCCTGCAGCCTGATTTCGTCCACGCTCTGCCCTCCGCAACGAGAGTTATTATATGCTTTTCACATGGGATTATCAACCGGTGAAAAATGGGTCAAGGGATGAAATCCCTTGTCAGGGTATGGGATGAAATCCCATAAAACCCAGGCCGCAGCCGAAAAGCCCAAGCAAAGACAGCGAAGCGAATCTTTGCGACAAGCTGAGGCATGAAGATGAGTGATGTTCAACTACGTATTTATTTGTCACCAGAGCGCGGGAAGCTTCTCCATGTAAGTCGCTGTGGTTGGTATATATTCAGGTGCAAATGAAAACCCTTGTTGTCTCAGCTCCCCGCAAAGATTCGCTGCGCTGTCTTTGCTCACGCACATACCGCTGCAGCGCGTGGAGGATACGATGGGGATTTCATCCCCAAACCCCAGACAAGGGATGTTATCCCTTGACCCCTCTTTATATCAACGTCTACCCCTTCAACGGAAACCTGATGGCCTCCCTATCCCGCTGTGATCTATAAATCGCCGTAAACAGCTCGACCGTCCTGCGTCCATCTTCCAGCGTCACCATCGGCTCCCGCCCTCTTTGTATCGCTCCTAAAAAGTCCCGCAGCTGCTCACAATGATAGTAATACATATCAACACCCTTAAAAAACTCGCTGTCTTCCTTCTTATACCTGTCCAGCAGCCCTTCTTCCCCCGCCACCGTCCACAAGTCATTGACCGGCGGCTCCGCAATGCCCGAAACCCCCGCGATGAACATCGCGCCGCCGTCCGTCTGCACCCCAATACTCGCCCCGTTCTCCCCATGCACATGCACATTACCATACAAGGCCGGATTCTGCGAGTTGCTGACCACCACATTGCCCAGCGCGCCGCTCTTAAATCGGATCACCGCCAGCGCCGTATCGTCCACCTCAAGCCCGGGGTGGTTGAGCGTGCCCCACATGCCATACAGCTCCTCCACCTCGCCCATGTACCACAGCAGCAGGTCCAGCTGATGCGGCGCCTGGTTCACCAGCACACCGCCGCCCTCGCCTTCCCAAGTGCCCCGCCAGGGATCGCTGCTGTAATAGTCCATGCTGCGCCAGCCCAGCATATTGACCGTGCCCAGTATCGGCTTCCCTATCTTGCCCCCCCGGATGGCGCGATACACGCGATGCGCCGGCGCGTAAAACCGCCGCTGGCTGATCGTCGTGCCCATCACGCCCGCCTCCTGCGCCGCCGCGATGATGCGGTCGCAATCGGCCAGTGAGGCGGCCAGAGGCTTTTCAACCGCGATGTGCAGGCCCAGCCGTGCCGCCTCCACCGCGTAATCACCGTGGTTGGGATGCGGCGTACAGATGCTGACCGCCTCAACACCCGTCTCTTCAACCATCTCTTTCAAGCTGTCAAAGCCGGGCACGCCGTATTCCTTGCCAAACGCTTCGCCGCGGCCGGGCCTGGTGCCCACCGCACCCACAAACTCGCTGGTCTCAAGCCGCTGATAGCATTTAGCGTGGAAATGCCCCACCTTGCCGCAGCCGACAATGCCTGTCTTTATCCTGCGCAAACTCATCTTCTCATCCTTTCAGGGCAGCAGCACGATCTTGTTGAGCCCCGGCTCCCGCGCGTAGACGCGGTTGATCCACTCATTCCCCTCGCTCAGCGGCACAACCTTTGAGATCAGCGCATCCACATCCACCTTGCCCTCCTCGATCAGGCGAAGGCACTCATTGTACTCACCCGCCGAAGCGCAGCTCCCAAACAGGCTTATCTGGCGCGTCACCACCCACTGCAGCGGGAAATCGATCTTCTGCGCCAGGTTGCCGATCAGCACCGCCTTGCCGTTAAGCGCCAGGGACCTAAGGCAGATCTCTACAGTCTGCGTGATGCCCGTCGCGTCATAGGCCAGGTCGGCACCATTGCCGCCCGGGGTCAACTCCAGGATCTTCCTCACCACGTCCGCGTCCCTGGAGTTGACGATTGCCGTCGCGCCTTTTGTCAGCGCAGCCGCCAGCTTCTCATCATCGATATCCACCGCGATGACCGTCTCCGCCCCCATGGCGCGCACCACCTGCAGGGTCAGCATCCCTATCGTGCCTACGCCCAATATCACGGTACAGACGCCCGGCGTAACCGGTGTGCGCGTTGCGGCGTGATAGGCGATGGCCAGCGGCTCCACCATGGCCGCCTGCTGAAAGCTGACACTATCGGGCAGTCGGTAGAGCACATACTCCGGCACCGCGACATACTCCGCAAACGCGCCGTCCAGCCGGTAATCCTCGCAGGAGACGCCAAGTACCCTGCGGCTGGCGCAGAGGTTGACATGCCCGGCCTTGCACATGTCGCATTTGTTGCAGTAAACGGTGGAGTCAAAGGTGACCCTGTCCCCGGTCTTGAAATCCCTGACGCCCGGGCCGACCGATTCGATGACGCCCGCAGCCTCATGCCCCATGATGATGGGCGGGCGGCGGCGGCCGGTGGAGCCATCCATGCCATGCACATCGCTGCCGCACACCGCACAGGCCTTCCACCCGCACCAGCACCTCGCCCTCCCCAGGGACAGGTGTCGGCACATCCTTGTAGACAAACTTCTTGTATTCCTCCAGCACTAGTGCTTTCATAGGCGTTCCCCCCTATACACATACGGCTTTGCCCCTGCTGTATGGCTTACTCGATATTCCTGTGGCGGGCTTCCATGTCCGCGTAGCTCAGCCCCATCTCATCCTTGAGCAGGATGGCCACAACATCCATCAGCAGGTAAAGATGCTGCTCAAACTGATTGCCCATGGGCTGCAAAGTGGGTACGACATCCTGTTGCCGTGGCGCGCCGGGGCCCATCGCCCCCTCATCCAGGTACACCGTGGCATGGACATAAAGCACAACATCCGCATACTCCTTCGCCAGCTGCCCTTCAGGCAAGCCTGTGATGACAGCGATCGCGGCGCCGCTTTCGTGCGCGCGCTTGACAAAGTAACGGTGGATGCCCACGTCGCCCCTGCCGTCCGCCAGGATCAGCAGGTCCCCTTCATGCATGCCGATGGTCGTGTCGTCAAACAGCCAGTAGGTGGGCTTGCCCAGATGCGCCAGCCGCATGGCGAAACCGCGCATGGAGATACCCTCCCGCCCGGAGCCGTACACGAAGATGTTGCGCGCCTTTACGATCGTGTCCAGAAAGGTCTTCAGCTGGGCCATGTCCAGCTTTTCAAAAACATGCTCATGCTCTGCGATTATGGCCCGGGTCATTCGCCTGTAGGTATCTTCCAGATTGTTCATTTCTTTGCCTCCGCGCGCAGGTGTCTCATGTGTTAATGTTGTACGAGTAGTTGAACATCGTGTTGAGCAGGGCAATGATCAGGCTGCCAAAGACCACGCTAGCTGAACTTGCCTTCGCCGCCCGTCAGCTTCAAGTTGTAGGCCCTATTGTCTATGACAGTGTAGTGCGGGAAAAGGGCGTAGCTCTGGAACACCATCGCGGTATCGCGCTTGTTGGGGGTCAAAGCATCGATGGCTTCATCGTCTCCACCCAGTCATAGAATGTGCTGCGGCACTTCTCTGACCGCAATAATTACCAAATCACAAAGCAGAAAGGATGACCGGCGGGATCAATCAATGTCGTCCACCTGTCCCCGCCGTATTGCGACTGTGTCAGCATCGCTCCGCAGTCAAGCGCGTGGGTGACTGCCTGCCGCATATGCTCCTTGTCGCGCACGGCAAAATCCAGATGAGCCGTCATCTGCTGTTTATCGGCCGCTTCAGGCCATACAGGGGACTGATAGTCAGGGTTATTCTGAAAGGCGATCTTCACCCCGCCGTCCGGTGAGATGATATCCAGCCAGGTCTCCCCGTTCCCATAATGCCGCTGCCATCCCAGCAGCCGCATGTAGAAATCGCCCAGAGCGCTTACATCCCGGCACTCCAGGACGACCGCGTCCAACCTGATTGGCGCGGCATCAATTTCCTGCATATACATCTGCCCCGCTCAAGCCGGATGCCATCCCTTTTTTTTCAGATACTGCCTGGTCAATATGTCCATGGAACGCTGGGTCGGTTCCAGGTCTTCCTCATAGATATCGCGGTAGATCCTGGATACTTTCTTCAGGCGGAAGTTCATGTCGTCCAGGTCAAAGCGCTTCAGGTCGATATCGTCCAGCTCATACCATTGCTTGAACTCTTCATACTTGGACCCTTTTTTCTTCGCCAAAGCCTTGGCCACTTCCATCAGTCCGCCGGGGCCTCCGCAATCCTCAATGATGCCATAGCCTTCCCCCTCCAGCACGCGAGGAAGCTCTCTGCCGGGCAGCTCCTTGTCCTCGTAGATTTCTTCCAGCGTCAGCAGCACCCTCCAGTCGTCGCCAAAGTCATACCAAAGTTCCAGCCGCTCCTTTGGCTCGGTGACGATATGGCGCAGCTGGACCGTGGCCGCGTTTTCCTCCACTTCATCATCCTCATTGTCTTCGTCCGGCAGGACGAGATGGCGATCATCCATTTCATCGGCCACCTTCCCGATGGCAGGGTACTTTAGCACGTCCTCCCCCATGGTCAGCAGGAAGTTATCCTTCGCCGGCACATCAATGCTGAACAGGTGACTGGCTTTCATCTCAAACAGAGTCATCACGATATACGCCAGCCTGGATGCGCTGATGTTGCCCAGCACCTCAAAGCGGCGCCAGATCGCGGGTTTGTAGTCCTCCAGCTGCGCGTAGAAGCGGTAAATCGGTACTGATGCCATCGTCTTCTCCTCCTGTCAATACTTGTCGGGCTTACCTATACAATTCAACACATCCAACCATTGCCAAGATACCATGGATGCAGCGGAGTTTCAACCCAGTAATGACAAAAATATACACCTCCTTTTCAGGAAGTGTGCAATTTGGAATCCGGCGGCGGCCTACTCTCCCGGGCTTTACCCACCAAGTACCACCAGAGCTGAAGGGCCGGTGAGCGAGGTGGGTGGCAATGCACAGTGCGCGATGGATGGTGCGGTAGGGCAAGAAGCCAGACCGCGGGCGATGTGGAGCATCGCCAAGGACTGAGCGACGCAGCCCTGATGCGCCAGACGCGCGGGCTGGGCGGCGCCGTGAGCAGAGCGAGCCAGCTTCCGTGTTCGGTATAGGAGCAGGTGATCCCCTTCGTCATTGCCACCGGAAATTATGGCGCTTCCAATGGCCCGGCGCTCAGGGTGCTTGCGCACGCCCATTTGCCAATGCTACCTGACTAAGAGTGTTTCAGATTAGGTGTTCATTACGAAAAAGCACACCTCCTTTTCAGGAAGTGTGCATTTGGAATCCGGCGGCGGCCTACTCTCCCGGGCAGTTACCCACCAAGTACCATCGGCGCTGAAGGGCTTAACTTCTGTGTTCGGTATGGGAACAGGTGATCCCCTTCGCCATTGCCACCGGAAATTGTGGCGTTC